>Ga0326728_10000158_pt1 | contig 273390 bp, 213 predicted proteins | sample MB3enrmetagenome_FD_207602 | JGI IMG/M metagenome (GOLD analysis project Ga0326728, IMG submission 207602) | Lab enriched peat soil microbial communities from McLean, Ithaca, NY, United States - MB31MN | ecosystem: Environmental > Terrestrial > Soil > Wetlands > Peat | place: USA: New York...
CGTGGAGCGGGGGGAGCGTGGAGCGTGGGGAGCGTGGAGCGGGGGGAGCGTGGAGCGGGGGGAGCGTGGAGCGTGGGGAGCGTGGAGCGGGGGAGGAGAGCGGAAAAGGGGCAGGCGGGAAGAAGTGAAAAAGCAAGGGAGCCCGGTCTGGTTCGACCGGACCCCCCTGCAAAACAACCTTAAGGGACTCCCCTTTTTGTTCGCTTTGTTCTAGCTGCGACGGCGGAGCAATGTCATCCCACCGAGCAGACCCACGACCACGAGCATGATGCTCGAGGGCTCAGGAACAGCAACCAGAGAGGTGACAAGCGCGTCCACATTAGGATTATCTCCACCACCGGTAAGATTCGAATCGCTGACCGTACCAGTGCTGTAGGACCCAACGATGATCGAAAGGCCTGAGTCAGACAAATCGATGCTCACGTCGCCGGTATCATCGGCCGGGAACTTCCAGTTCGGATTGGTCTCCAAGAACGCCCCGCCAAGGCCCGCAGCGCCCACCTCGACGTACATTTGGAGGGTAAAGAAGCCGACACCAGTCGCGCCGCTTCCAGCTTCTGAGAATGTCCCTTCCGTGCTTGTGCCATCGCCAATGAGTCCGCTGTCATAGGTGGTAAAGCCAGCAAGTGTGCCTTTAGTGTCCGAACCAAGAAAGATCGGAACGCCTTGGGCCAGTGGTGTGACACCATCAGAATAGGTCAGATACGCGGGGCCTGCTAAGTCGGACCAGCCGATCGTCATAGCCCCTGCCTGAGTTCCCAACCCAACGATCGCGGCGACCGCCGCGGCTACTGCATATTTCGAGTACTTGTTCATTGTTTCTTCCCTTTCGGTTGTTTTTTCCCTTTACTGCTACGAATTGTTCTTGTTGTTGGTTTGTCTGTTTATTCCTGTTTCCAGATTGTTTTAGAATGGCTGCGGCATGGTCCAAGTAAACGCGCCCTTGATCTTCCGCTGGATCCTCACAATATCGCCCAGCGGAACCTGATTGGTCGAGCAATCAATCGACGAACTACCCGTGGAGCGCCACCCGGAGCCGCCAAGGCTGGTCGTCGTCTTGTAATAGTAGGTGGAGTAGGTTTGGCCGCTGGCAGCCCACACCTCGACTTCATCCGCTCCGGAACCCGAGGAACCGCCATTCAACCCCGTGGTGTTATTGCCCGTGTACAGACCGGACGTACCCAAGGTGACGGGGGCGGGAAAGACGTTACCGGCATAGGTGAACCCGAGGCCGGCGCTATTGGTGCCATAGATCACGCTCATTGTCGGGCCGAGCTTCACGCCGCCAACCAGTAGAACGTTGACGTTGCCCGCCGCCGTCTTGCGATCCACAATAATGCCTTGATCGACGTAGAGCACCGTATTGGATACATTGATCGATGAACTCGCCGAGGAACGCCACCCGGAGCCGCCGAGTGTGGTGGTCGTCTTGTAATAGTAAGTGGCAGAGCCGTAGGATTGGGCGACGGGATTCCACACCTCGATGTTATCCGCCCCGGAAGACGATGAACCGCCGAGCAGGCCGGCCTGGTTCTGCGGTCCGAACACCGTACCGATGGTCCAGTGCGGGTAAATCTTGATTGTGGTACCGACCGATTCCATGCTGGAATCATCGGTGGCGGTATAGATGGCGGCGGTATCGTTGCTGACGATATCGTCCAGCAAACCCGCGCCGGACCCGGAGGTGAACTCGACGAAGTAGGAGGGTTCCGTGCTTGAGCCCACGGTATTGGCCTCATTGAACTGTCCAGCGGTCAACGTCTGATTGGAGATGGTGACCTGATTGCCAGCGGTATTGACGATACTGCCGACCATGCCGCGGAGCACGGGCACCTGGGTCATGCCCAGCGACCAGAAATTATAAAGACCCGCGGTGGTGGTCTTGCCCGTTGCGGTCAAGGTGATGAATCCGACCGGGTCGGTGGTTATGGTTTGAGCCGGTGCCTGGTAGGCAACAGCGGCGGAGATCAACCCCACTACGATGATCAATTTCGACAGGAAGCGGAAGCCCCTTGGATGATTCGCTTTTTGCATGTCTTCTCCTCGCCTATTTCCCTGAACCTCGTCCACGACTCGGTGAACCATTCTTATTCCCTATACCTACAACTCGCACTAACTCGGTGAATCTATCTGTGGCAAGACTAGCAGGAGGCCTATGATGTGTCAACAACAAATTCACATTTTTATGCGAGTTTTTTGTGGCGGGTTTGTGGGCTGTCCGAAACTGGTGTTTCTGGCCCATTTCCAACGGGTTCTGGGGAATCTCTCATGATTGATTTGGCTCCGCATTTGGGGGGTGGATTTGGGGTATTTTTTGTGGTGCAAACTGACAATATGGCAAGTATCGAGCCAGCCTCAAAGGTGACGATTTAACGAAAATATGGGCAAAATGAGGCATTGGGGGGGGGCGGGAAGGGGGAATGGCTAATGGTCAATGGTTAATGGTTTCCACGGTTACCAGCATGGATGGCTGATGGGGGGGCGTGCGGACGTGGAGCGTAGGGAGCGTGGAGCGTGGAGCGGGGAGCGGGGAGCGGGGAGCGGGGAGCGTGGAGCGTGGAGCGTGGAGCGTGGAGCGGGGAGCGTGGAGCGGGGAGCGTGGAGCGGGGGGAGCGTGGAGGGGGAGGCGGCGATGGGCAATGGTTAATGGTTGATGGGGGATGGGCAAGGCGGAAAGAAGAACCCCTCACCCGTCCCCGCAAACGACGGCGGGGCCGGCCTCTCCCCCAAGGGGCGAGGCGGAGGGCACGGGGAGCGTGGAGCGTGGAGCGTGGATTTTGCTCTACAAACGGGGGAGGGGATGGCAGAAGATTTGGCAATCAGAGGAGATTGAATGCGACTGAAGATCACGGGGACAGGCTGGATATTGACGGCGCTGGTGTTGATGGCGGTGGTGGTGAGGATCGGCTACGTGTGGAACCTGCCGACGGATGAACTGCGGTGGAGCGACGAACGGGAATTTGACAAGATTGGGTGGCGGCTGGCGAGCACGGGGCGGTATGAATCGATTCCGTATCGGGCGACGCCGGCGTTTCCGTGTTTTCTGGCGGCGGTGTATCGGGTGGCCGGGCACAGTTATCGGGCGGCGCGGGTGGCGCAGTCGGTGCTGGCGGGGTTGCTGGTGCTGGCGGTGTACGGGATTGGGGCGAGCCTGTTTGGGCGGGTGACGGGGATGGTGGCGGCGGGGGGGGTGGCATTGTATCCGCCATTGATATATTTATCGGGGGTGTTTTATGCGGAGCACCTGTACGCGGTGCTGCTGGCGGGGGCGGTGTATTGCCTGGTCAAATGGTGGGAGACGAAACGGATTCGGTGGGTGGCGATCGTGGGCGTGGTGCTGGGGCTGGGGGCGTTGTGTCGGCCGGTGTGCCTGGTGTTCGTGCCGGTGGCGGCGGGGTACGCGGGCTGGAGCGGGAGGGGGCGATGGCGGTGGGGGAGCGCGGCCATTTTGTTGGGGGTGGTATGCCTGACGGTGGCGCCGTGGACGATTCGGAACGCGATGGCGTATCATCATTTTTTGCCGATATCGACGGGGCTGGGGCTGCATTTGTGGCGGGGGAACGATGACGTGTCGCGGGGCGACGCGGACGATCGATTCCTGTTTCCGGACAACGGGATCTGGACGGCGCGGGTGAAGGAGCTGCCGACGCGGGAGCAACGGAACGCGGCGCGGCGGGAAGTGAGCCGGATTGACGACGCAATGACGCGGATCACGGTATTGGGGCCGGCGGGGTCGTTTGACGAAGAGGCTTTGAAGGGGTTCTACGCGCTCAAACCCGACTCGTCCCTGACGGAGGGAACGGGGTCGGAGGCGGATTCGGCGATACGCAAGAAGGTGGACCTGGTGGAGCTGGACGGGGTATTTTTGCGGTCGGCGGAGGAATGGATGGTGTACCATCCGCTGGACGTGCTGCGGTTGAGCGCGAGGCGGGTGGTGACGCTGTACTCGGCGTTTACGCGGAGCCGCACGCCGAGCGAGGACGCGGGCCGGCGCAACCGGGTGATTGCGGCGATGAGTTTTTACCCGGTGCTGGCGCTGGGGTTGATCGGGGCGGTGGTGGCCTGGCAGAGGCAACGGGGGTCGGTGGTGTTGGCGGCGGCGATTGCGGCGGGCATGGCGGTGTATGTGGTGACAACGGCCTGCACGCGGTTTCGGCTGCCGTTGGATCCTTTCTGGATGCTGCTGGCGAGTGTCACGGTGACTTCGGGATGGCAACGGGCGCGGGACGGCGCGGCGGCGGCGTGGGGTTCGTTGTTCGAGAAGCCGGAGCGGCCGGCGGCGCCCGGGCGGCGTTACTGAGGGGGAGGGGGGACGTAGAGCGTGGGGCGTGGAGGGGAGGAGTTGGCTTCGTTTTTGCTCTACAAACCGTCAGAGAAGTGGCAGAAGTTGACAAGATAGCGTGAAGACCGCAGGCTAGAGCCTGCGAGCAGAGAGGGACGATCGAATATGCCAGAACTGCGCAAGGACCCAGTGGTAGGCCGTTGGGTGATCATCGCGACCGAGCGGGGGAAACGTCCGAGCGATTTTGCATCGCAGCCCGTGGACGTGCCCGAGGCGGCGAAGAACCCGTTTGCCGAGGGCAACGAGCACATGACGCCGCCCGAGATATTTGCGTTTCGCGACCCGAAGAGCAAGGCGAACGGGCCGGGCTGGCAGGTGCGGGTGATGCCGAACAAGTTCCCGGCGCTGCGGATCGAGGGGGAACTGGACAAGGAAGGGCAGGGGATGTACGACAAGATGAACGGGATCGGCGCGCACGAGGTGATCGTGGAGACGCCGAACCCGACGCTGCAACTGGAGCAGCAGAGCGTGGAGGCGGTGGGGCGGGTGATCGAGACGTACAAGCTCCGCGTGACGGACCTGCTGCGGGACCCGCGGTTCCGCTACATCCTGGTGTTTAAGAATTTCGGGAAGCAGGCCGGGGCGACGATCGGCCATCCGCACTCGCAATTGATCGCCACGCCGGTGACGCCGAAGCGGTTGAAGGAGAAGCTGGTGGGGGCGATGCAGTATTACGCGTACAAGGACCGCAGCCTGTTCGAGGACATCCTCAAGCAGGAGATCAGGGAGGGCACGCGGCTGGTGTACGAGAACGCCGGGTTTGTGGCGTTCTGTCCGTTTGCGTCGCGGTTTCCGTTTGAAGTGACGATCATGCCGCGGCGTCAATCGGCGTATTTCCAGGAGATTCATCCCGACGAGATTTTGTTGTTGGCGGACTGCCTGAAGGTGGTGCTGCTGAAGCTGGCCAAGGCGCTGAACCAGCCGCAATACAATTATATTGTAATGACCGGGCCGGCCCGCTACGCGCACCACGGGTACTGGTCGACGATCGACCAGGATTTTCGCTGGCACATTGAGATTCTGCCGCGACTGACGCTGATCGCTGGGTTCGAGGTCGGCACCGGGTTTTACATCAACCCGACGTCACCCGAGGAAGCGGCGAAGTACCTGCGCGAGATGCTGGTGTAGGGAAAAATCCGAAGCACGAAACACGAAATCCGAAACAATATTCAAGGCGGAGAAATCGCGCCGAATGGCAGAACCGGAACGACCGCCGCGTGAGGGCACGCGGCCTACAACATCGCCAGAGTCCCGAATGACCAAAGCGCAAATATCCCTGCGTGGCCGGCTTTGCCCGGCGGACGCGCAGGAGCGCGTCCCTCCAACAACCCAATTGGGACACTGCTGGAATTCGGGTTTCGGATTTTAACTGCCCATGCCGCTCCACGTTGCCTTTCTCTGGCACATGCACCAGCCGGATTACGTCGACCCGGGACGCGGGTCGGCGTTGATGCCGTGGGTGCGGTTGCACGCGACGAAGGGGTACCTGGACATGATCTGGCTGGCGGACCAGTATCCCGGGTTTCATTGCACGTTCAACCTGACGCCGGTGCTGGTGAAGCAGATCCGGCAACTGGCCAACGGCGAGGTGCGCGACGTGTGGCAGGAGCTGGCGGCGGCGGCGCCCGAGACGCTGACGGCGGCGCAGAAGGCGAACGTGCTGGAACATTTTTTCCAGGCGAACTGGGAGAACATGATCAAGCCGTTTCCGCGGTACTGGTCGTTGCTGCAGAAGCGTGGTCTGAACACGGCGAAGATCGACCTGGAGCAGGTGGCGCGCAGTTTCAGCGACGCGGAGCTGCGGGACGTGCAGGTGTGGTTCAACCTGACGTGGTTCGGTTACGCGGCCCAGCGGCTGTACCCGCAGGTGGCGGAGCTGAAACGCAAGGGTGGGGGATTCACCGAGGAAGACAAGCGGTTGGTATTGGACCAACAGCGGGACGTGTTGAAGAACGTCCTCAGTTACTACAAGGCGCTGGCGCAACGCGGGCAGATCGAACTGAGCACGTCGCCCTTTTATCATCCGATCCTGCCGCTGGTGTATCACACGGAGTTTGCGCGCCGCTGCATGCCGGGGCGGGAGTTGCCGCCGCCGTTTTCGCATCCCGAGGACGCGCGGGCGCAGTTGGCGCAGGCGCGCGAGTTGCACGCGGAGGTATTTGGCGCGGCGCCACACGGCGTGTGGCCATCGGAAGGCTCGGTGTGCCCCGAATTGATCCCGATCCTGGAGGAACTGGGCTACGAGTGGTTTGCCACCGACGAGGAAATCCTGTGGCGGAGCCTGGCGGTGGTGTACCCCGGGATGAATCTCGACCGCAACATGCTGTTCCAGGGCTGGCGGGCGCAATACGGGGACGCGAGCGCGTGCCTGGCGTTCCGCGAGCGGGGGCTGAGCGACTACGTCGGGTTCACGGCGGCGCGCAACGATCCGCATCGGGCGGCGGAGTTCATGGTGGGCCAGATGGAACAGATTGCGCGGGGGACGCACGAGGCGGACGGGTTGTGCGCGGTGATCCTGGACGGCGAGAACGCGTGGGAGAATTTTGCCGACGGGGGCGAGGCGTTTCTGCGGGAGGTGTACCAGCGGCTGAGCGGGCACTCGGCGCTGACGACGACAACGATGCACGATTATTTTACGAAGCACCCGCCGCGGGCGACGTTGAGCACGCTGCACACGGGGTCGTGGATTCGGGGCGATTTCGACATTTGGATCGGCGATCCCGAGGAGAACCGGGGGTGGGAACTGCTGGGGCGGACGCGGGATTTTTTGCGGGCGCGGGCCGAGGGCCACGAGATTGCGCCCGAGGCACTGCAGAAGGCGCTGCAGGAGATTTACGCGGCGGAGGGCAGCGACTGGTTCTGGTGGTACGGCGGCGATTTTGTGACGGACAACGACCTGATTTTCGACGAGCTGTTTCGGGCGCACCTGCAACACGTGTATCGGCTGTGCGGCGCGGCGGTGCCGGATGTGTTGAAGACCACCATCTGCCGGTCGGAGGTGGCGCGGGAGGCGCGCAAGCCGACGGACCTGGTCACGCCGGTGATCGACGGGTTGATGACGTCGTACTATGAATGGGCCAGCGCGGGCGTGTACGAGGCGGGGCGGGGCATGGGGGCGATGTATCGGAGCGAGCGGTGTGTCGAGGCGGTGTATTTCGGGTGTGATTTGACGACGTTTTATCTGCGGGTGGATTTTCGGCAGGGGGTCGTGCTTCGCGAGGAGGCGGCGCTACGGGTGAATTTTGTGGGGCCGACGCATCGGGCGCTGATTATACCGCGGCTGAAGCCCGGGACGGGGGCGGGGGAATTGTGGCTGACGGACCCGGGGGCGGACAATCGGAAATTGATGGAAGTGAAGCAGATCAAGTTTGAGAAGATTCTGGAGTTGGGGATCCCGTTGGCGGAGCTGGGGTGGAAGCAGCGGGAGCAGGCGTCATTCTTCGTGCAACTGCAGGAAAACGGCGTGGAACTGGAGCGTCACCCTGAGATCGGCACGTTGAACATGCTGGTGCCGGATGAATTGTTCTCGGCCGAGAACTGGTGGGTGTAGTCCCGATGGCAGGCACCGGTGTCCGGGCCCAAGATGATCGACAACAAGCCAGATGGCAGCGGGGCGGAGGCACGCGGTCGAAGGCGCACGTGGTTTGAGCGCGGAATCCTGGGCGTGGTCTGTGCGCTGGTCGTTGGGGTTTACGCATATACAGCCCGCTCGGGCTATCTTACGGCGTGGAGCCTCAGCGCGGACAGCAATTACTACAATCTGCTCGTGCAGGGCTTTCGCGCCGGTCAACTCAGCCTGAAGACACAGGCGCCGCCGGGGTTGGCCAGCCTCGCTGACCCCTACGATCCTGGTGCCTCTGCTCGCTACGCGGTGCTGGACCTGAGTTATTACAGGGGGAAACTGTACCTCTATTTCGGGGTCACGCCTGCCGTAATACTGTTTTGGCCGTATGTGGCGTTGACGGGCCAGTATCTGTCACAGAAAGACGCTGCGGTGATTTTTTGCTTTGTTGGTTTTTTTGCCAGCGTGGGGGTGCTGTGCTCTCTCTGGCGGCGCTATTTTGCCACAGTCAGCGTCGTGGCGGTCGCCGCCGGCACGCTCGCGCTCGGCTTGGCCACCTTGACGCCCTTCTTGTTGGCGCGGTGTGAAGCGACCGAGGTGGCCATCAGTTGTGGGTATGCGCTGACGATGCTGGCTCTAGCGGCGATTTGGAAGGCGTTGCACGAGTCAAAGCGACGAGGTTGGTGGCTGGCGGCGGCCAGTCTGGCCTACGGGTTGGCAGTGGGCGCGCGGCCCTCGTTGCTGTTCGGCGCGGTCATCCTGCTGGTGCCGGTGGCGCAGGCATGGCGAGAGCGTCAGAAAGTCTGCGCTCCGTTGCTGGCGGCGACAGCGCCCATAACGCTGATTGGGCTGGGTCTGATGCTCTACAATGCATTGCGATTCGATAGTCCCTTCGAGTTCGGCGTTCGCTACCAGTTGACCGGGATACGGCTGCTTGCACAGCAATTCTTCAGTCTGCGGTATCTATGGTTTAACTTCCGAGTCTATTTTCTGGAGCCAGCGGGCTGGAGCGGCCGGTTTCCATTTGTGCATGACATCAGCCTGCCGCCGCTGCCAGCGGGTAATGCCGGGATTGACAAGCCGTTTGGCGTGTTGACCAACATTCCGTTGGTGTGGCTCGCGCTGGGCGTGCCGCTGGCGTGGCGGGGTCGATCCGCAGAGACTCGTTCCGGTTTGAGTGGGTTCGTGACGGCACTGGTTCCGTTTTTTGCGAGTTGTGCGCTGACCCTGGTTCTTTTCTGTGGTGCCGCCAGTCGCTACGAGGTGGACTTTCTGCCCGCATTGGTGCTGCTGGCTGTGCTTGGCATCCTGAGTGTGGAGCGCACGTTGTCTGGCCAGCCCCGACATCGGATATCGGGGCGAGCGATGCGCTGGAGTTGGAGCCTGCTGCTGGGGTTCTCGGTGGCGTTTAATCTGTTGGCCTGCGTCGAGCGATGTGCTGAGCCGCACAACAATCTGGGAACAATACTGTTGAAGGTTGGCTACGCTTCCGACGCCATTGAACAGTTCGAGCAAGCGCTGCGTCTTAATCCCGATTTCGCCGAGGCGCACAACAACTTGGGGCTCGCCTTGACACGGACGGGCCAGGTGTCGGAGGCGATCAGGCATTACGAACGGGCGCTGCAGATAAAACCTGATTACGCCGAGGCGCACTTCGATCTGGCGGTCGCCCTAGTCGAACAAGGCAGGCTCCAAGAGGCAATCAGCCACTATGAGCAGGCCCTGTATCTTAAACCCGACTTTGCCGAGGCGCACTACAACCTGGCTATCGCCTTGGAGCAAGCAGGCCGCATACAAGAGGCGATCGGGCATTACGAGCAGGCCCTGTGCGTTAAGCCCGATTACCCCGACGCGCACAATAACCTGGGGGTCACCCTGATGGGACAGGGCAGGCTGCAGGAGGCAATCGGCCACTATGAACAGGCCCTGCGGATTAGACCAGACTTCGCCGGGGCGCATTACAATCTGGGGCTCGCCCTGGCGCGGACGGGCCAGGTGTCGGAGGCGATCGGGCATTACGAACGGGCACTGCTGATTAATCCTGATTTTGCTGAAGCGCACTTGGATCTGGGCCTCGCCCTCGAGAGAATAGGCAGGATCCAAGAGGCAATCAGGCATTACGAGCAGGCGCTACGGATCAAGCCCGATTTCACCCAAGCGCGAAACGCGCTGGCGCAACTCGAAGCCGGCCGGTAAGGAAAGGCCTTGGAAGTTCAACCTGCAGGCTTCGCAACGCGTCTAAAGCAGTGCTGTTGCGCTGAGAGTTGGCCATCGGACGCGGTGAGCGTTCTTGCCTGACCCTGCATGGAACCCTAAGATTAGCGCGATGCCAGAGCAAAGGCCAAGCGATGACGCGGTGTTGCGGCCGGCGGCGGAGGCCTCCGCGCGAAGGCGCACGTGGTTTGAGCGCGGAATCCTGGCCAGCACGTGCGCGCTGGTCGTTGGGATTTATGCATATACGGCCCGCCCGGGCTTTCTCACATCCCCAAGCCTGAATGCGGCGGACAACTACTACAACTTATTGGTGCAAGGCTTTCACGCCGGCCAGCTCAACCTGAAGGAAGAGGCGCCGCCCGGGTTGGCGCAGCTGGCCGACCCGTACGATCCGACGGCCAATAGTCTCTATCCGCTGCTCGACCTGAGTTATTACAAGGGGAAGTTGTACCTCTATTTCGGGGCCACGCCCGCCGTAGTATTGTTTTGGCCGTACGTCGCGTTGACCGGCCACTATCTGTCACAGAAAGACGCTGCAGTGATTTTTTGCGTTGTCGGTTTCCTGGCCAGCGCGGGGTTGTTGTGCGCCCTCTGGCGGCGCTACTTTGCCAAAGTCAACGTGGCGGTGGTGGCCGTTGGCACGCTCGCCCTGGGCCTGGCGACCTGCACGCCGTTCCTTTTGGCGCGGTGTGATGTGTACGAAGTGCCGATCAGTTGCGGGTACGCGCTGACAATGCTGACCCTGGCAGCGATCTGGAAAGTACTGCACGAGTCCCGAAAGCGTTCGGGATGGCTGGCGGCAGGCAGTCTGGCGTACGGGCTGGCGGTGGCTGCACGGCCCTCCTTATTGTTTGGTGCGGTCATCCTGTTGGTGCCGGTGGCGCTGGCATGGCGAGAGCGTCGGAAAGTCTGCGCTCCGTTGCTGGCGGCGACAGTGCCCATAACGCTGATTGGGCTGGGTCTGATGCTCTACAATGCATTGCGATTCGATAGTCCCTTCGAGTTCGGCTGGCGCTACCAGTTGGCCGGCATCCGCCAGAACACGGGGTACCCATTCCATCTCCGCGATCTCTGGTTCAACTTTCGGATCTATTTTCTGGAGCCGGCCCGTTGGAGCGTTCGGTTTCCGTTCGTGCATGACATCATCGTGCCGGCGCTGCCCGCAGGCCATGTGGGGGGGCTTGAGCACCCCTTCGGCGTGCTGACCAACATGCCGCTGGTGTGGCTGGCGCTGGCAGTGCCGCTGGGATGGCGAGGGCGCTCCGTGGAAGTACGTTCGGCATTCTGTGCGTTCTTGGTGGCGGTGAGCGCGCTCTTCGGGATTGCGGCACTGACGCTTGGCCTCCTCGCATTTGCCCAAGGTCGCTATGAGATGGAGTTCCTGCCTGCGTTGGTGCTGCTGGCTGTGGTTGGCATCCTGAGTGTGGAGCGCTCACTGGCCCCGACCTCGGAGTCGGGGCAGGCTGACCGGCCAATTTGTCGGCGCACCGTGCGTTGGGGTTGGGGCCTGCTGCTGAGTTTTTCGGTGGCGTTTAACCTGTTGGCAAGCGTCGAGCGATGTGCCGAGGCGCATCTGAACCTGGGGGGAGCCTTGTTCCAGGCAAACCGGGTGCAGGAAGCGACCAAACACTGGGAGCAAGCTCTACGTCTGGAGCCCGATTTCGCCGAGGCACACTACAACCTGGGAGGTGTTTTGTTCCAAGCAGGCAAGACGCAAGAGGCGATCGAGCATTGGCAGCAGGCGTTGCGTCTCAAGCCTGATTTCGCAGAGGCGCACTACAACCTAGGGGTCGCCTTGGAGCAGGCAGGCCGGGTACAGGAGGCGATCGGGCATTACCAGCAGGCGGTGCGACTCAAGCCCGATTTCGTCCAAGCGCGAAACGCGCTGGCGCGGCTGCAAGTCGGCCAGTAATCGAAGCCCATGGAAGTTCAACCCGCAGGCTTCGCAACGCGTCCAAAGCAGTGCTTTTGCGTTGAGAGTTGGCCATCGGACGCGGTGAGTGTTCTTGCCTGACCCTGCATGGGACCCTAAGATTCAAGTGATGGTGGAACAAAGCCCAAGCGATGACGCGGTGTTGCGGCCGGCGGTGGAGGTACGCGGGCGAAGGTGTACGTGGTTCGAGCGCGGAATCGTCGGTGTGGTGTGTGCGCTGGTCGTTGGGATTTATGCGTACACGGCCCATTGGGGCCCGTTTGGATTGTCGGCTCCGAGGAAGGAGTGGGACGATTACTACAGTTCGTTGGTCCAAGGTTTTTGGACGGGTCAACTCAGCCTGAAAAAGGAGGTGCCCCCCGGGCTCGCACAACTTGCCGATCCCTACGATCCCAGCGCCCATGCTCCCTACTATCACCAAGTCGGGGATCTCAGTTACTACAAGGGGAAGTTGTACCTGTATTTCGGGGTGACGCCGGCCGTGATGCTGTTTTGGCCGTATGTGGCGTTGACCAACCACTCTCTGTCTCAGAAAGACGCGGTCGTGGTTTTTTGCCTTATCGGTTTCCTGGCCAGCGCGGGTCTGCTGTGGGCGCTCTGGCGGCGCTACTTCGCCGAAGTCAACGTGACGGTCGTGGCTGCGGGCACGCTCGCGTTGGGCTTGGCGACACTTGTGCCGCTGATGTTGTCGCAGTGCGGTGTTTGGGAGGTGCCGATCAGTTGTGGCTATGCGTTGACGATGCTGGCCCTGGCGGCGATCTGGAAGGCGTTGCACGAGTCCCGAAAGCGTTCGGGATGGCTGGCGGCAGCCAGTCTGGCCTACGGGTTGGCGGTGGGTGCGCGGCCTTCCTTGTTATTCGGCGCAGTCATCCTGCTGGTGCCGGCGGTTCAGGCGTGGCGAGAGCGCCGGAAGCTCTGGGCCCCGTTGCTGGCGGGGACCGTCCCGATCATGCTTATTGGGTTGGGGCTCATGCTCTACAATCGGTTGCGATTCGACAACCCGTTGGAATTCGGATGGCACTACGAATTGACCGTCGAGCGGCAGCTTGCGGGGCACCCCTTCAGCCTGCGGTATTTCTGGTTCAACTTCCGGGTCTGTTTTCTGGAGCTGGCGCGCTGGAGCGGTCGGTTTCCATTCGTGCATGACATCACCGTGCCTGCATTGCCTGCGGGGCATGGGCGGGTCGAACAACCCTTTGGGGTACTGACCAACATTCCACTGGTGTGGCTGGCGCTGGCCGTGCCGCTGGCGTGGCGGGGACAGTCAACGGAATCTCGATCGATCCTGCGCAGGTTCGTGATGGCAATCGGAATGTTTTTCGGGGTTTGCACGCTGACCTTGTGCCTCTTTTTTGCTGTTTGTACCCGCTATGAGGTGGAATTCCTACCCGTCTTGGTGCTGTTGTCCGTGATCGGTGTCCTGAGTGTAGAGCGCATGTTGACTCACCGGCCGGTGTGGCGACGTGTGGCGCGGTGGGGTTGGAGCCTACTGTTGAGTTTCTCGGTCGCGTTTAACCTGTTGGCAGGCGTCAGGCGATCTGCCGAGGTGCACTACGACATCGGAATCAGGTTGGAACAGCAGGGAAAAATGCAGGAGGCGATAGAGCAATATGAGCGGACGTTGCGCCTCAACCCTGATCATGCCGAGGCGCACAATGACCTGGCAGCCGCCTTGATCGGACGAGGCAAGCTACAGGAAGCGAGAGTGCATTGCGAGCAGGCACTGCGGCTAAAGCCCGAGTACGCCGAAGCGCACAACAATTTGGCGGTTGTTTTGGTCCAACTGGGCAAGAGACCGGAGGCCATGGAGCATTGGGGGCAGGCGCTCCGGATCAACCCTGACTATGCCGACGCCCACTGCAATCTGGGCCTCGCGTTGGATCAGCAGGGGCGCACGCCGGAAGCCATCCAGCATTACGAGCAGGCGCTACGGCTCAAGCCCGATTTCGTTAAGGCGCACTACAACCTAGGCAATGCTTTACTGCAGACCGGCAGGGTGGAGGAGGCAATCCGGCACTACGAGCTGACCTTGCAACTGAGGCCAGATCATGCCGAGGCGCACAACAACCTGGGGCTTGCCCTGGTTCAACTGGGAAGAACGGAAGAGGCGGTTGAGCATTGGGAGCAGGCATTACGCCTCAAGCCCGATTTCGCCATGGCGCACTACAACCTGGGAGGCGCCTTGGAGCAAGCAGGCAAAGTCCCGGAAGCCATCCAGCACTACGAGCGGGCCTTGCGGATCCAGCCCGACTTTGCCGAGGCGCGAAACGCGCTGGCACGACTCGAAGCCGGCCAGTAAGGCAAGCCCTTGGAAGTTCAAACCGCAGGGTTCGCAACCCGACCAAAGCGGGTAGGGGCGTAGCTGAGAAAACACTGGCCCCGACATTCGAAAGTCGGGGCTGGTCGCGCGCGGCAGGCTCGGATAAACTCCTGGACCGTTGAAAGCGCGTCAATTCATCCCGGCGCTGATCATTGCCGCTGGCATTGGGGCCTACCACAACAGCTTTCAGGGGCCATTTATTTTCGACGACGTGGTTTCCATCCCGGAGAATCCGCACATCCGTCACTTGTGGCCGATCAGCGAAGCCATGACTACTTCGCCGAAGCTCGCGGTCCAGGGACGGCCCGTGGAGTGTCTGACCCTGGCCCTGAACTACGCGTGGGGCGGATTGAACGTCTGGGGCTACCACGCGGTCAATCTGGTGCTGCATTTGGCGTGCGCGCTGGTGCTGTTTGGGCTGCTACGTAGGACGTTTGAAGGCGAAACACTTCGGGACCGATTTGGCGCGGCGGCTCCCTGGCTGGCGGCGGCGATTGCCCTCATCTGGGAGGTGCATCCTCTGCAAACGGAGAGCGTCACCTACATCGTCCAGCGCTCCGAACTGCTGATGGGCCTGTTTTTGCTGCTGACGTTGTATGGCACGCTGCGCGGTTCCCGGTCCTCGCGGTCGTGGGTGTGGTATTTGGCCGCTGTGGTCTCGTGCGCCCTGGGCATGGGAAGCAAGGAGGTCATGGTGGGTGCTCCGCTGATTGTGTTGCTGTACGACCGTGTGTTCTTGGCATCGTCGTTTCGCCAGTTATGGCGGCGGCGCATGGGCTTGTACGTTGGCCTGGGAGCAACGTGGCTCTTGTTGGCGGCATTGGTGGCGGGGACAATTCATCCCATGACAAGTGTTGGGATTGAAGGCCTGACGCCTTGGGATTATTTGATGACGGAAGCCGGCGTGATTATCTACTATCTGCGGCTTTGCTTCTGGCCGCATCCGCTGGTGATTGATTATTTCGACTGGCCGATTACCCGGTCGCTGAAAGACGCAGTTCTCCCCGGCCTTGTGGTTCTGGGTTTGCTCGGGGCGACGGTGTGGGCATTTCGTCGCCGACCTTGGTTGGGCTTTGCGGGTGCGTGGTTTTTCCTCATTTTGGCGCCCACTTCGAGCTTTCTGCCCAGCGCCGGTGAAATGGCGGCGGAGCGGCGCATGTATTTGCCATTGGCGGCGGTGATTACGATGGCGGTCATTGGCGCGTTTGCGCTTGGGAGACGATTGCTGAACAAACCGCAGGGCGCCGCACTCGGATGCGTGGGAACCGCATGCGTGGTGGCGCTGTTTGCATTTCTGACCATTCAACGCAATCGGGACTACCACTCGGCGTTAACCATCTGGCAGGACACCGTGGCGAAACGTCCCAACAACGCCCGGGCACAGAACAACTTGGGACTCGCCTTCGCGAAGCTGGGCAGCCTCGATGACGCCATCGGCCAGTACGAGCAGGCGCTACGGATCAAACCCGATCTGGCTGACGCGCAGTTCAATTGGGGGTTAGCCCTGGCTCAACAGGGCAGGCTGCAGGAGGCGATCAGTCATTGGGAGCAGACGCTACGCATCAAACCCGATCTCGCCGAGGCGCAGTACAATTGGGGGCTCGCCCTGGTTCAACAGGGCAGGCTGGAGGAGGCGATCAGTCATTGGGAGCAGGCGCTGCGGATCGACCCCGATCTTGCTGACGCGCACTATAATTGGGGGCTCGCCTTGGAGAAGTTGGGGCGAGCGGCGCAGGCCATCCCGCATTACCGGCAGGCCCTGCGAATCCAGCCCGATTTCGCCCAAGCCCGGAATGCTCTGGCGCGACTCCGTGCCATCGAGTAATATGGTTGGCTGGATGTGCGAAACCGACCGGTTAGCAAAGCCCCCGAAGCGGGACCCGACTCCAAGTGCGGGGGCGATCAAAGTTCTTGAGCGCGGTGGCAGAAGCGCTTTCGTCAATACTATATTAGACATAATCCATATTGTGCGACGTTGATGGCGGTGTGCAATCTGCCCATTTCTTCAAATGAATTTCGCCTGCCAACGCTGAAGCGCGGCTCTCCCCTTCTCAGTCAATGAAGCCGAAGCGCCTTGTGAACGGCCAGTAAACAGCCACAGCCCTGCCGACAAGATCCGCCTGAGGGAGCGACCCCCAGAACCGCCCATCCAAGCTGCTCTTGCTATTGTCACCCATAACAAACAAATGTTTTGCAGGCACCGTGTACGTCGCTGTTGGTGAGTTCAAGTACCTCGACGCAGGGCTGCGAAATCGATCCATACTGCGCCCATCCATAATTACGTAGCCGTTGTAGCCGTTTTGGCAGGAGTAAATCCGCTCGAAGGCGGGACGCGAATCGAGAATCTGCCCGTTGACCAGCACATGTGGCGGTTGGATTTGAATGACGTCATTTTCCAGGCCAATCAGACGTTTTATGTAGAACCGGCCATGCGCCGCGCCGCCGAGTTCGTCGATGTGGGACGTGTCGAACACGATGACCTCGCCACGACGGGGTTTGCGGAAATGATAGCTGAGTTTGTCGACAAAAATATGATCGCCGCGGCTCCGGTAACCATATTCCTCATACATGTTCCCTTGGAAGAGAATCCCCACGATGCGATCGAGGACCGAAGGCCCGTGGAGACTATTATATGGAAGCGGCGGCGCCGTCTCCGGCGGCGGATAAATCCCATACAACGTGGGCTGCATGGATCCCGTTGGGATTTTGAACGGCTGGATAAAAAACGTCCGCACGCCCATCGCGATGATGGCCGCCACGAGCAGCACCTCTACATTCTCACGAAACGCGGTGTGTTTCTGCGCGGGCAGCGTCGCCTGGATCTTCCGTTCCAGTTCGTCGGACTTTGCCGCGGCCTCCGTTACCCTGCCCTCGCGCAACGCCTGTTGGAGTTCTGACGATTTCGTGCGAATGTCCGATTGCTGGCTGGCGGACAACAGGTCGTGGTTAATCCGCAACCATTTCCGGCCGCCCCGCAGAGTCTCGCGGGCGTATCTCAGTGTCTTGCGACCATCCCGATTGATCATAGATTGTTCCCCTACCCCGCTTTCAGGACCGAGATGAACGCCTCTTGCGGGATGTTCACCTTGCCGATGGCTTTCATGCGCTTCTTGCCTTCTTTCTGCTTCTCCCACAGTTTGCGTTTGCGCGTAATGTCGCCGCCGTAGCATTTCGCGGTCACATTCTTGGCCAGCGCCCGGACGGTTTCGCGGGCAATGATCTTGCCGCCGATGGCCGCCTGGATCGCCACTTGAAACATCTGCTGCGGGATGACTTCCTTCAGCTTCAGCGCCAACGCCCGTCCGCGTGTCTCCGCCTTGCTGCGGTGTACGATGCTGGAAAACGCGTCCACCGGCTCGCCATTCACCAAGATGTCCAGCTTCACCAAGTCGCCCTCGCGGTAGCCGTGCGGCTCGTAGTCCATCGAGCCATAACCCCGCGTTACGCTTTTGATCTTGTCGTGAAAATCCACGAGAATCTCGTTCAACGGCAGCGCGGCAGTCAACATCACCCGTCGCGTGTCGATGGAATCGGTTTTGGAGACCGCACCGCGTTTTTCCATTACCAGCGAAAGCATGTCGCCGATGTTTTCGTTCGGACAGATAATAAACGCCTTTACGTACGGCTCTTCAATGTGGTCGACCTCTGACGGATCCGGCAGGTAGACTGGATTGTCCACCTCCAGCACCTCCGCGTTGGTCTTGAGGACCTTGTAGATGACGCTCGGATAGGTCGCAATGATGTCCATCGCCCATTGCCGGCGCAACCGCTCCTGCACGATCTCCATGTGCAACAACCCCAGAAACCCGCAGCGGAACCCGAACCCCAGCGCCGCCGAGCTTTCCGATTGATACTGAAAGGCTGAATCATTCAGTTGCAGCTTGGCCAGGGCCGCCTTCAAGTGCTCGTAGTCCGCCGAATCGATCGGATACAACCCGCTGAACACCATCGGGTGAACCTGCTGGAAGCCGTGCAGCGGCACGCTCGCCGGCTGTCGCGCATCGGTGATCGTGTCGCCGATCTTGACCTCGGACGTGGTCTTGATGTTGGCGATGACGTAGCCGGTGCTGCCGGCGGAGAGTTTTGGGCGCGGCTCGGGCTTCGGGGTAAACACGCCGACGTCCTTCACCTCGTACTTCCGCTCTGTGCTCATGAGCTGAATCATGGTCCCCGGGGCGATTTCGCCGGAGAACACCCGTACATGCGTCACCACGCCGCGATATGTATCAAACACCGAATCGAACACGAGCGCCTGCAGCGCCTTGTCCTTGGGCTGTGCTGGCGGCGGGATCCGTTCGATCACCGCCTTCAAAATGTCGTGGATGCCGATTCCCGTCTTGGCGCTGGCCAGAAGTGCCGTGTCGCCCGGGATCGCCAAAATCTCTTCCAACTGTCGCCGGGTCTCGTCGATGTTCGCGCTCGGCAGGTCGATCTTGTTGATGATAGGGACAATCGTCAGGTTCTGCTTGGTAGCCATGTGCACGTTCGCGACGGTCTGCGCCTCGACCCCCTGCGCCGCGTCCACCACCAGCAACGCTCCCTCACACGCCGCCAGACTGCGCGAGACTTCATAGGCGAAATCCACGTGCCCGGGCGTGTCGATCAGGTTCAATTCGTATGTCTGGCCATCGTCGGCATGGTAGGACATCGAGACCGGGTGCGCTTTGATCGTGATGCCCCGTTCGCGTTCGAGGTCCATCGAGTCCAGCACCTGCTCGCGCATCTCGCGTTTCTGCAAGGCTCCCGTCGCCTCCAGCAACCGGTCCGACAACGTCGTCTTGCCGTGGTCGATGTGCGCGATGATGCAGAAGTTCCGTATGTGACCCAAATCCATCAGCCGCTCACTCTACCAGCCTTTTCTAGGTTTGGGTAGTCCCCTGCTCCGATTTCGCCTGCTCGTCACGAAGCACGCGGCGCGGGAACCCCGCCACTACGGCAGCGGGATACTCTCCCGTACGACTTCTGCCGTCGCGCCGAGTTCGGAGACAGAGGGCTTGACTGATAGTAATCATTAGGGCACGTGCCTGGCTCACCAATGCTCTCATACCCCATGTTTCCTGTGGATTTCACGCCATTTACGGCCCGTTTTATGCTGCAAATTACGGCGCCGCTGGGTGATGCGTGAACAGGAAAAAGGTCTTGGTGGTCGATGACGACCCGGGAATGCGGGAGTTGCTCCAGAGCATTCTGGCGACCGAAGGCGTGGAGGTGTTCACCGCAATCGACGGCGAGGACGGCATCCAAAAGGCCATCGAGTTCAAACCCGACCTGATCCTGCTGGACATTGCCATGCCCAATGTGGATGGACTGACCTTCTGCATGGCCATTCAGACGATTTCCAACGCTCAAAAGATTCCCATCATCATCATCACCGGGCAAGCCAATCGAAACCGTGTTCCCGCGTGTCTCAAGGCTGGAGCCGACGATTTCCTAGCCAAGCCATTACAAATCGACGAGTTGCTCGCCTGTGTCGGAGCGATGTTCAAGACCTCCCACATTTCCGACCCCGTTGACCGACTCCACCAGTACATTCTTACCGTCCGAGACCTTCGGGACCGTTCATCCGAGGCAGCCAGACTCTAAGGCCCGCCACCCGTTCCCGCCAAGCGCACAACATGGCACGCCGCCAGGGGCTGCGCGGAAAATTGAGCGGCAGGGCGGACGCCGTGACCCGGTCAGACTTGTTTGGTGGCGCGACTTCAGGCGTCAGGGCCAGGCGGCATTTCGATCCGATCCACGGAGTGAGCCCCCCACCCTGTTGGCAACCGGCTGTTCTCGCTCCCCTCCCCCTCAAACAGGAACCCATAACTTGGAACATCAAGGTTCTTCCTCAAAGCCGCACGGACACAGCCCTCGAATTCCTCACAGCACGTGCAGATGTCAATGTACAGGACGTTTGAGCTTCCGCGTTCGACTTCAATCCTGGCATCTTTGAAGTGGTGGGGACACCGCATCTCGGAAGCGGTCACAGCACAATCTCGTTTGACTCGTTCGATGGCAGTCTCGAATTGCTCGCTCAACTCGACCCCCCCTGTCACGCTCTGCTCAAGAAAACACCCGCAGAAACATTGGAGTCACTCGCCAGTTCCTCCAACGGGAGAGAGGTCTAACAAAAAAGGCCGAGATGTCCAGCAGAATTCAGCGGCTTCAGAATATGCGGGTCGAGTCGGCGCTGTTTACCATCTCACCAGGCCCATATCCGCGTCCCTACTGGTTGGGGCTTTTGGCTCCGTTAGCGGAGTGGCCCAATCGCCCGCCCGCCTACGATTTCGCGATCTTCACGGCGAGCGCCCGACCGTGCTCGAGCAGTTTCGACACGCGCGCGGCGGTGGACGCCTCGCTGTAGATGCGGATGATCGGCTCGGTGCCCGACGTGCGGAACATCAGCCAGGAATCATCCTTGCAGATGTATTTCACGCCGTCGAAATCCTTCATCAGAACCATCGGCACACCCTGCAGTTCCTTCGGCGGCTGCGTCCGCAGCGTCTCGATGAACTTCTCGCGTTTCGCCAGCGGGAAATGCATGTCGATACGATCGTAGTAACTCGCGCCGAATTCCTTCTGCAATTCGCGTGCTATCTGACTCGGGCGTTTTCCCGTCACCGTCAACATCTCCAGCAACATCAGGTTGGCCAGGATGCCGTCCCGCTCGGGAATGTGACCCTGGAACCCGATCCCGCCGCTCTCCTCGCCGCCGATTAATACGTCCGTCTCGCGCATTTTTTCGCAGATGTACTTGAATCCGACCGGCACCTCGACAAATTTCAGCCCGTGCGCGTGGCAGATCCGATCGATCAATACCGTGCTGTTCGTCGATTTCACCACCAACCCGGTCTTCTGCCCGCGATCGCGCAGCAGATGCAACAGCAGCATCGAAAACACCAACTGGATGGACACGTACTTGCCCGTGTCATCCACGATCCCCAGCCGGTCCGCATCGCCGTCGGTCGCCAAGCCGATCTGCGCGCGCGCCTTCTTCACGGCATCGCACAACGCGCCGAGGTTCTTGCCTGTCGGCTCGGGATTGATCCCGCCAAATAACACGTCGCGTTCGCCGCGGATCGTTTGCGCCTGACAGGCCGACTTTTCGAGCAGCGACTCAATCAAATGTCCGCCGCACCCGTACATCGAATCGGCGACCACGCGCAATTTGGTTCCGCGAATCTTCTTGAGATCGACGAGCTTTTTTACCGCGGCCACGTGCGCCGGCCGCGGATCGTAGATTTCAATCGTTGCGTTCTTTAATCCGTCGTCGAAATTGGTCGTGCGCAGCAGCGACCGGTCCACCCGCGCCTCGACTTGCACGCAGATTTCGGGATCGGCGGGTCCGGCGTAATGGGCCTTGAGCTTGTAGCCGTTGAATTCCGGTGGGTTGTGGCTGGCGGTGATCATCACGGCCCCGCACAGCTTGCGATCGCGCACCGCATACGTCACCGCCGGCGTCGGCGCCGCGGACGGCGGATACAACGCCTTGATACCGTTCGCCGCCAACACTTCACAGACGAGCTTGGCGTAGGTCTCGGACTGGAACCGGTTGTCGTACCCGACAATCGCGGCGCGGTTGGTGCCCACCAGCGAATTCCAGTAATCCGCAGTGGCCTGCGCCACGCGCCGCACGTTCTCAAAGGTGAAATCTTCGGCGATAACTCCCCGCCATCCGTCCGTCCCGAATTTGATCTTGGTCAGTTGCATTGTCTCCTCAGTTCCGTAATTGCCTCCCGCAAGCCCAACGTCTTGTGTCGAAACAGCGAATTGCCCGCGACCAACACATTTGCTCCTGCTTCCACGCATTGCCGGCCCGTCTCCGGGTTGATGCCGCCATCTACAATGATCGGCAACTGGCCCGACGCCGCCCGCAACGCGCGAACCTTCGGCAGCATGTCGGGCATGAACGCCTGGCCGCCGAATCCCGGATGTACCGTCATCACGAGCAATTCGTCGATCTGGCCCAAAAACGGAATCGCTTTGTCCGCAGTCGTCGCGGGATTGATCGCCAAACCCGCCCGCTTCCCGCGCCGGCGAATCAAGGCCAGCGTCTTGCTGACATCGTGCTGCGCCTCCAGGTGCACGATCACATGGTCGGCGCCCGCGTCAATAAACCGCTCGGCGTATAGATCGGGCCGTTCGATCATCAGATGCACGTCCAACGGCAATTTTGTCGCTTTGCGAAACGCGGCGATCGTGTCCGGGCCGAAGGTGATGTTCGGGACAAAATGTCCGTCCATCACGTCGCAGTGCAGCCAGTCTCCCCCACCCTCCTCCGCCCGCTTCGCGTCCCGCGCGAAATTCCCGAAGTCGCCCGCCAGGATGGACGGGGCAATGATAAGTTTCAGTGCGGCAGTCATGATTTCGATCGTTCGATCAGTTCGATTTCGTAGCCTTCGGGCGCGTCGATGAAGGCGAAGACCATCCCCGCCATCGACCTCGTCGGGCCATCGGACAGCTTGACGCCTTTTCCCTCCAATTGTCTGACAAACTCCTCCAAATCGTCCACCTCAAACGCCAGATGGGTCAGATCGGCCTGCACGTGAACCGGTCCGGCGGCGGGATAGGAGCACAGTTCGATCTCCTCCTCGCTTTCGGGCGCTTTCATGAACACCAGCTCCGAGCCCCGTGGCGACTTGTGCCGGCTCGTTTCCCGCAGGCCGAGCACATCCCGGTAAAACGCCACGGCTTTTTCCAAATCGTTTACGCGATAGCGCGTATGCAATAATTTCTTGATCCCTGCCATGCTCGCCTCAGTGATAACCCGCCGTCGGAGATGCGCCGGCCGACCCGAATGTGTGGTCGTACCAGTAAACCGCCGCCACCAGCACCAGGATGCTGGCCACAAACAGCGCGATCGGAAGCAACAATTTCCTCATCGCCGTCCAATCTACTGAAAACCCGCCCGCAGGACAAGTCCAGGCAATCTTCGGTCCCGTCAACTTCCGTCCGATAGCGTTCCGACCTTGCGCTGGCCAGTGAAACCAGTACACTTCGCCCGCCATGTTGATCGATTACCACATGCACACCGAGTTGACTGACGGCACCGCGCGGCCCGTCGACTACGCCAAAGTCGCCAGCGAGCGCGGCCTGGATGAAATCGGCTGCTCGGACCACGCGCCGCTGGCCGACCGCGAGACCGACTGGCACATCAAGAAATCTGATCTGGAAATCTACGTCGGCTGGGTGCGTGAAGCCCAGGCGAAAGCTCCTCAACTGCCGATCAAACTCGGACTGGAAGTCGATTTTATCCCCGGTTGCGAAGATTGGGTGCGCGACCTGTCCGCGATGTATCCGTGGGACTACTTTCTCGGTAGCGTTCATTACGTCGGCGAATTCAACGTCGACCGCGACGCGGAGGATTGGAAGAGCGAAGACGTGGACGCGCGCTGGCGCGAGTACTTTGATATGTGGACGAGAGCGGCGCGGTCGCGCCTGTTCGATTCCCTCGCCCACCCCGATCTCCCCAAGAAATTCAACTTCCGCCCGAAAACCGATTTCACGAAGGTGTATGAGGACGCGCTGCGCGCCGTCGCGGAATCAGGCACCGCGATTGAGGTCAGCACGGCTGGCTTGCGCAAGCCGTGCAAAGAGATTTACCCGAGCGAACAATTCCTCCGTATTGCTAACCGCCTTGGCGTACCCATCACGCTGGGCAGCGACGCGCATGTCCCCCAAGATGTCGGCGCGGATTTCGGCAAGGCGGTCTCTTTGGCGAGAGCCTGCGGCTACGACAAGATTTGCCGGTTTACACTGCGGAAGCGTGAGTCGGTGAAGCTGTAGGCTGAGAGATCGACCCGATCAAGTGTTGCAAGTTAGGCATGCCCAACCCTCTTCTCTGCCTGTCCCCCAAGAAGAGTGTTAAGCGCCTCTTGGACCCTGCCTATTCGTGCGCCGTCGTTGCACAGAAACAGCATTGCTGCTGTCGGCGACTCATAGGAGCACCATCTCACAGGCTCGACTTCCTGTTTGACCACATCGACACACTTCTTAATCCGCTCACGTGTCTTCTGCGCCCGAATGTGCTGGTAGACAATTACGACTCGGCTTTCGGGGTGGCGAAGAAGTGCAGCCAGTTCTTTCCGCCGGACGTACTTCTCAGCCTGGGATGTGTGCGAGGTAGCAATCCCGGTGTCTGGATCGAGGAAGAGATCTCCGTTGTGTGTGATTTCTGCAAAGTACTGTTCGCGATCCGCAAGACGTGCTCGGTGTGGGATGATGAGGTGCCGCTCAACATGCAGTAGACGGGCGTAAATCTGAAGATCGCCCTCCTTCCACGAGTCACGATCTGTCGCCATCGGGTCTACGGCCAGCTCATTTAGGGTGCCCTCCGCTTTCAAGTATTCAAACAGGGAGCCTTTCCAGTGGTCGAGGGCGTCGCCCAAATACTCTAGTTTCATCTTTTGTCTCGCGTGCCGGCCACATCAACATTTCAAACCGAGCGCGAGCGCCACACCGCGGAGTTAAGCGACCCCGCCCTACCCCTTCACCGCTGCGAGCACGGCGTTGAAGGCCTTCGCGTCGTTGACGGCGAGGTCCGCGAGGCTCTTGCGATCCAGGGCGATGTTCGCTTTCTTGAGGGCGGCGATGAACCGGCTATAGGTGATGCCCTGCGCGCGGCAGGCGGCATTGATCCGCTGGTTCCACAACATCCGGTAATCCGCCTTCTTGTCCTTGCGGTGGGCGAAGCTGTAGGTCAAGCCGTGCCAGACGGCGTTCTTCGCGTAGCGGAACTTCTTGCTGCGCCAGCCGCGATAGCCTTTCGCGGCGAGAATCATCCGTTTGCGTCGGCGCTGGCTGGCAGGTGCATTGGTGGCTCTTGGCATTGTCGTATCTCCGAAATCGTTAAAAGGTTAGCCGCGATGGCTGAAGGGCAGCACGTCCGTAATGTGATGTTCGTGCGTCGGGCTGACGGCCTTGGTGTGGCCCAGCCGCCGCTTGTGTTTCGAGGATTTATGGCCGAGCAAGTGTCGTTTGCCGGCGCCGTAGCGCATCACTTTGCCGGTCGCGGTGATCTTGAACCGCTTGCGGGCGGCCTTCCTGGTCTTGGCTGATTTCCAACGTGGCATGTCCTGTGTCCTTCCTGAATGTTCAAATCCTACGATTCGTCTTGTTCGTCATCGCGTTGCTGGCCGGCGGCCTTTTTGGTCGCTCCGCGGCCTGGCGAAATCATCATGGTAATGCTGCGGCCCATCAACTTCGGCATCACCTCGGGACGACCATGACCCTGCACGTCTTCGATGATCTTGTGCATCATCTGGTCGCCGTACTCGGGATGCGCGTTCTCGCGGCCCCGCAACATCATCGTCACCTTGACCTTCATCCCGTCGCCGAGGAACGCCCGCATATGATTCAACTTCGTTTCGTAATCGTGCGGGTCGATGTTCAACCGGATCTTGATTTCCTTCAGCTTGGTGGCGTGCTGGTGCTTGCGCGCCTCGCGCTCCCGCTTCTCCTGCTCGTATTTGTACTTCCCGAAATCGACGATCCGGCACACGGGCGGGGTGGCGTTGGGCGCCACTTCCACCAGGTCCATCCCCCGCTGCTGCGCCGCCGTCAGCGCCTGGCTGATCGAGATGACCCCGAGTTGTTTTCCGTCTGAGTCTACCACCCGTACTTCACGGGCGCGAATCTTCTGATTAACACGAACAAATTGTTGAATTGGTACGACCTCCTGTTGGCCCTTTGCGGGTCAGCTCTGTTGACTCAATGAACTCACAATTCCTCGCTCACACGCGCCCTCCTGCCTCTGGTTTTGGTTTCGACCCAACCATCGCACGGGCGCGAATGGCCTGTTCTTGTACGGCTTTTCCCGCCCCATTGCAATGGTATTTTTGAGCGGAATTTGCGACGACGCAACTTCGGAATCCTGCTCTCGATACGACTGCGCGTCAGGCTCGCCGTTCCTTGATCGACTGCAGAATATCGGCGATGACTTCCGCGCGCGGTTTGGCGCCGACGTTGCCTTTGCCGTGGAGGCGGACGCTGACGGCGCCGGCCTGCATGTCGCGCGGGCCAACAACGAGCATGGTGTGAACCTTGGCTTTCTCCGCGCTCTGGATCTTGCCATTGATCTTGTCGGGGCTGTAATCGCCTTCGGCACGCACCATATTGGCGCGGAGTTCGGCCACGATCGACTTGGCGTAGTCCGCCAGCGCGGCGTCGTCGCCGACGGTGAGCACGCGCACCTGTTCCGGCGCGAGCCAGAGCGGGAAATTGCCGGCGTAATGCTCGATCAGAAAACCGATGAACCGTTCGTGCGTGCCGAGTGGCGCGCGGTGGATGCACAGCGGCGTCTTCTCGGTATTGTCCTTGTCGCGATAGACCAGCCCGAATCGTTTCGGCACGGCGAAATCGACCTGGTTGGTGGCGATGGTGAACTCGCGCCCGATGGCGCTCCAGACCTGCACGTCGATCTTCGGGCCGTAGAACGCCGCTTCGTTGGCGACCTCGACGAAGTTGATGCCGCTGCTCTTGAGAACCTCGCGCACCATGTCTTCGGTCTTCTTCCACAGCTCGGGTTCATTGACGTACTTCTTGCCCATGCCTTCCGGCGCGCTGGTGCTGAACTGCATCTCGTACTTGTCGAGGCCGAAAATCTTGAAATACTTCAAATACATCTCGTTGACCGCGTTGAACTCGGCGGCAAACTGTTCCGGTGTGCAATAGATGTGCGCGTCGTTCATGTTGAGCGACCGCACGCGCATCAGGCCGAAAAGCTCGCCCGATCGTTCGTAGCGATAACAGCAGCCATATTCCGCCAGCCGCAACGGCAAATCACGATAACTTCTCTGCTCCGCCGCAAAAATCCGGTGATGATGCGGACAGTTCATCGCCTTGAGGTAGTAACGCTCAGGATTGAAAACCGCACTCAAAAACACTCTCGAGAGAGAATCATCCACGAAGAACTTGTGCAGCAGCCGCTGCGTCTCTTCTGGCTCGCTTTCGAGTCGTTTTCGTAGAAGTGCGACGACCCCGTCAATGTCCAGTTTACTCGCCCGAATGTCCGCCGCGTCAGGCAGTAGGTTCGTCTTGATCATCTCACGAATCCGCTCGTCCGCCTGCTCGATTTCGTCCAGGGTTTGCGAATAGCCTGAATCCTCTTCGAGTATCATCGGCGGGAACATGGAATCCGCGTAGAGCAGCGGCAGGTGTCCGCTTGTTAGGTACATCACTTCCTTCGCGATGTGCGGGGTCTTGACGGGAACGTAGCCGGCGGCAAATTCGGTTTCCCTAGCCAGCTTTTCGAGTTCTTCGCAAATCGCCGCGCCCTTGGGCAACCACAGCGGCAGGCCGGGGCCGACGAATTCGGTGTCGATCACGTACAAGCCCATCTCCGCGCCGAGCTTGCGATGGTCGCGTTTCTTCGCTTCTTCGAGCATCTTGAAATACTCGTCGAGTTCCTTCCTCGTCTTGAACGCGGTGCCGTAAATGCGCTGGAGTTGCGGGTTCTTTTCGTCGCCCTTGTAGTAGGCGCTGGCAACGGTGGTGAGCTTGAACGCGCCGATATTGCCGGTGCGCATCACGTGCGGCCCGGCGCACAGATCGACGAAATCACCGTTGCGATAATAGGTGATCTCCTCGCCTTCGGGAATTTCCTGCAGGTTGCCGATTTTGAACTTGCTCGGATTACCGGGCCGCTCGCTCAATCCGCCGAGCCGGCCACTCTCCGAGTCCTTGATCGCCTGTTCACGGGTGACGACCACCTTCTCGAAAACATTGTTCGCCTTGATCTCCCTCTTCATCTCCTCTTCGATCTTCGGGAAATCTTCAGGCGAAATCCGGTGGGGCATTTCCAGGTCATAGTAAAAGCCGTCGTCCACCGGCGGCCCCGCCGCGAACTGCGCCTCCGGCCAGATACGCAGGATCGCGGTGGCCATCACGTGGGCGCACGAGTGGCGCAACCGTTCGAGGTCGGTCATCTGCGCGCGTTGATCGAGTGTCTTCCGTTCCATTGGAATTCCCAATTCTCGGGGCGTTCGTTTAATACGGCGCAGGCGAGGGAAAGTCAACCCCGACACGGCGTCGGGGTCAATGCTCCGCCAGCCCCCGCGCCGCAAGCTTCTGCTTGCAAATCGCCCGCCAGCGGCTATATTCGCCCCCAGCATCAGGAAGCCCCGCCCTTTCCCTCGAAAGAGCGGGGTGCCAACCGAGGCCGGAGCGCCTACGGTGGCTTCTCCGGGGCCGGCCGCCCCGGGGGATGTGCGACCCGAAGGTTTCGGGCCGAACAATCCGCTCCGCGTCGACCCCGGACGCTCCGGGGCTGACCGCGCTTCGCTGATGCGAAACGCGGTTTTTGTTTTCCCTGATGCGTGACGGCTGTTAATGATAGGCTGAATTCGATGGGCAATCGCGACGACAGAACCAGGCTGCTGCAGTCATTGCTGGACGAACGGATCCTCGTGCTCGACGGCGCGATGGGCACGATGATCCAGCAGCGCAATCTTTCTGCCGCCGATTTCGGCGGGCCGACGCTCGAAGGCTGCAACGAAAACCTCGTGCGCACCCGGCCCGACGTGATCCTCGACATCCATCGCCAGTACTACGAGGCGGGCGCGGACATCGTCGAGACCGACACTTTCGGCGGCACGCCGCTGGTGCTCAACGAATACGGACTCGCCGACAAATGTTTTGAATTGAATGCCGCCGCGGCCAGGCTGGCGCGTCGAGCGGCGGAGGAATTCTCCAGCCCGAACAAGCCGCGGTTCGTTGCCGCGTCGATCGGGCCGACCACCAAGGCCATCACCGTCACCGGCGGCGTCACCTTTGCGCAGTTGATCGAGCACTTCTATCAACAGGCGCGCGGATTGGCCGATGGCGGCGCGGACATTTTGCTCGTCGAGACCTGTCAGGATACGCGCAACATCAAAGCGGCGCTCATCGGCATCCAGAAAGCATTCGACGAACTCGGCTACAAGTTGCCCATCATGGTCTCGGGCACCATCGAGCCGATGGGCACCATGCTCGCGGGCCAGGCGGCGGACGCGTTGGTCGCGTCGCTGCAGCATGTCGATCTGCTCAGCATCGGCCTCAACTGCGCGACCGGTCCCGAGTTCATGACCGATCACATCCGCACCATTCATCAAATGGCCAACACACGCGTGTCCTGCTATCCGAACGCCGGTTTGCCCAACGAGGAGGGTCTGTACCTCGAAACGCCGACCTCGCTGGCGTCGGCGCTGGAGCGGTTCGTCAAGAACGGCTGGCTGAATATTGTCGGCGGCTGTTGCGGGACCACTCCGCGTCACATCCAGGCCATCGCCCAGATGGTCGAGGGCAGGGAACCCCGCCGGTTCCGCGCGCCGCGCGGGTCGTGGTACTCCGGCATCGAACTCGTCGAGGCGACCGACGACAACCGTCCGCTGCTGGTCGGCGAACGCACCAATGAGGTCGGCTCGCGGGCGTTCAAGCGGCTCATCACCGAGGAGAAATTCGAGGAGGCGACCGAGATCGCGCGGGCACAGGTCAAGAGCGGCGCGCATATCATCGACATCAACCTCGAAAACACCGACCGCGACGAGCTGGCGGACATCGACCATTTTTACGAGAAGGTCATTCACAAGGTCAAAGTGCCGTTGATGATCGACACGACGAACGCGAAAGCCGTCGAGCGGGCGCTGACCTATTGCCAGGGCAAGAGCATCGTCAACTCGATCAATTTCGAGGATGGCGAGGAGAAATTCCACAAGGTGCTGCCGCTGGTGAAGAAGTTCGGCGCCGCCATCGTGATCGGGTCCATCGACGAGGACAAACAGCAGGCCCAGGCGATTACGCGGGAGCGGAAACTGGCCGTGGCCCGGCGCGCCCGGGATTATTGCGTCGCGCGCGGCATTGCTGAGGAAGATTTGATCTTCGATGCGCTGGTGTTCCCGTGCGCGACCGGCGACGAAAAATACGTTGGCAGCGCGGTCGAGACCATCGAAGGTGTGCGGCTGATCAAACAGTCGATGCCGAAGTGCAAGACCGTGCTCGGCGTGAGCAACGTCAGTTTCGGTCTGCCGCCTGCCGCGCGCGAGGTGATCAATTCCGTGTTCCTGTATCACGCGACGAAGGCCGGGCTCGACCTGGCCATTGTCAATGCCGAGAAACTGGAGCGGTACGCGACCATTCCCGACGCGGAGAAGAAGCTTGTCGAAGATTTGCTGTGGAATCGTCCCCCGCCGGGCTTCGATGCGCCGGACGATTATCGCCAGCAGACACGCGAACAGCGCGCGGCGATCAACCAGCATCATATCGCCGCGGTCAACGAACATTTCCGCGCCGCCGAGAGCCGGGTGAAGAAGAAGGTGTCCGACCTGCCGCTGGATGGTCGGCTGGCTAATTACATTCTCGAAGGCACCAAGGAAGGGCTGATCGACGACTTGAATTTGAAGCTCAAGGAAGCTGCGCCGCTGGACATCATCAACGGCCCGCTCATGGACGGCATGAAGGAGGTCGGGCGATTGTTCAATGCCAATGAATTGATCGTGGCGGAAGTGCTGCAAAGCGCCGAGGCGATGAAGGCCGCGGTGGCGCATCTGGAGAAGTTCATGGAGAAGAAGGCCGATTCGACCAGAGGCAAGGTCATACTGGCCACCGTCAAGGGCGACGTGCATGACATCGGCAAGAACCTCGTCGAGATCATTCTGTCGAACAACGGGTTCAAGGTCATCAATCTCGGCATCAAAGTGCCGCCGGAAGATTTGATCAAGGCCTGGCGCGAACACAAGCCCGATGCCATCGGGTTGTCGGGGCTGCTGGTGAAAAGCGCCCAGCAAATGATCGTGACCGCGGGCGACCTGAAACAGGCCGGGATCACCGTGCCGCTGCTGGTCGGCGGCGCGGCGTTGAGCGATAAGTTTACCCGCACCCGCATCGCGCCGAGCTATGAACGCGTGGTCGTGTATTGCAAAGACGCCATGACCGGCCTCTCCATCATGAACCGGTTGATGGATCCCGCCGAGCGGGATAAGGTCGCCCAAGAATCTCGTAGGAGCGACATTCCTGCCGCGACCGGGCCGGCGGAAGAATATCCCGAAACCACCGTCCGCAGCAGCCGCGTGCGGATCGTGCCGGCGCGCCCGGCCCCCTACCCCGACCGCAAACTGCGCGACGTGCCGCAGCTACGCGAGATCTGGGAATACATCAATCCCCAGATGCTCTACGTCCGTCATCTCGGGTTTAAGTCGAATTTCGAGAAGGCGCTGGCCGCCCGCGACCCGAAAGCGCTGGAGCTTTACGGCTTGGCTGAAGATGTGAAAGCCAAGGCCGCCAAGTTCATGAAGGTCAAAGCGGTGTGGCAATTTTTCGAGGCGGAGGCGGAAGGGAACGACATCAAGCTGTACAACTGTAGCGGCGGTCTGCGACCGCCGAAAGATGTCGGCGCTCATAGAGCGCCGCTACAGAACAACACTCCTGTTCACACCTTCCATTTCCATCGTCAGCGCAAACCCGACGGCCTGTGCCTGTCGGACTACGTCATGCCCCCTGTTGAACAGGCGTCTCGCCCGTTTACTGCCGTTCATGATTCCCCTCGCCCCTCCGGGGGAGAGGGTCAGGGTGAGGGGCCTTCTATCATCCGTGACTCAATCTGTCTCTTCGTCGTCGGGGCCGGCACCGGCATCCGCGAACGCTCCGAGGCATACAAAGCGAAGGGCGAATACGTCAGATCCCACGCCCTGCAAGCGCTGGCCATCGAGACCGCCGAAGCCTGCGCCGAATGGTTGCACCGTCGTATCCGCGAAGACTGGGGGTTCCCCGATCCGTCCGACATGACCATGATCGACCGGTTCACCACCAAGTATCAGGGCCGACGCTACAGTTTCGGCTACCCCGCCTGCCCCGCATTGGAGGATCAAGCCGGGATATGGAAGCTCCTCAAGCCCGAAGACATCGGCGTTCAATTGACCAATGGTTTCATGATGGACCCGGAAGCCTCAGTCAGCGCGTTGGTATTTCACCATCCGGATTGTACGTATTTTGGGGTTGGCGATGTGGCGGACTCTGCGGAATGATTCTTTGTAGGGCAAGCGGCCCGCTTGCCGTAGTCGAAAGGTCGCGCTCCATCGCGACCGCTCCGTCAAACGCCCAGTTTTCGACGAAGAGCCTCGTGGACGAGTTTCATCTCGTCTGCCGTTAACACGCCAAGTCGCCGTTCCAGTCGGATGGTCGGAACACTCTGAATCTGCTGCAGGTGAAAAGCGCCGGGCTTGAGAAAGGGCTTACCGATCACTAGCTCCCAACGGTTGCCTCGCAAGGAGGTCGTGTGGAGAAGCACCGTAACAAGGTCAAGTTCGTCGCCATCAGGATTGTCCGTCAATAACAGGGCAGGGCGAACTTTGGCGGCGATACCGAAATCAATTAGCCAGACCTCACCTCGGCGACCGACCGGCATCCTCATCCTCCATCTGGTCAAGCAGACGCGCGCCTTCGATGGCCGCCGCATCGCATTGCTTTACATCTTCATTCTGAAGAGCAAGCTCCAGCAACTTGGCCTGCACCTCCCGTCGCTGCGCCTCCGTCAGCTTGGGTAATGCGCTGATAATTTCCGCCGTACTCATGCTGTAATAATACTGGCAATCGCACGTGGATTCAAGGACTCAGAGGAAGTTCACCCCGAATCCTTTTCGGTGCCGGCGTCTCAGCACCGGTGTCTTATCATCCGCATTGCACCTTTTTTGAAGTTGGAGATGTCACGGAATGACGCCAGATATTCTTGCCGTATTTGGTTAGTCTAGCCAAACTTCCAACAACTTCATGGCACAGTACTCAACGAAGTCATTCAAGCCCGAAAGGCTTGCAGCGTGTCTTGCTGCGATCCGGGCGTTGCACGGGGACGCGAAGACTTCGATAAGAAAGGATGGCAACTGCTGCCGAAAGAAGAGTCCCGGCCGCGCGCGGATCGACCACTTTCCGGTTGTTCGGACCACACAGGCTCAACGGAAGTACAGCTTCTCGATAATCACGGCGCACAGCGCAATTCCCAAACCCCACAGGGCACCGCAGAACAACAACCACAGGGTCCTGCGTTCTCGCAGCGCCATCTGTTCCGCGTGAAGTTCCTTGAGACGCGCGATTTCTTGCGCATGACGCTCCTCCGCGGCGCGGGCTTCCTCGCGGAGACCTTCGACGTGTTCCTTGGGGATCGGGGCGCTTCCGTGCTCTCGAATCAGTTTATCAACCAGGTCCACGAGTGCCATAATGCGGTCCCTCCGGTGAATCGGGGTTGTCGGTTGATTGGCATCGACCCGGATTCTGCCACGGCAGGGCCGCTCCCCGAAAGCCAAAACCGGCTGGTCCAGTAACGCGAGGGTCGACCTCGGCTTGCACTGCAATTGTCGACGTGCTTGCGCGACGGGCTGGCAGCGCGTGAGCGGTCGGCGGTCGCTTCGGGGGAACTCGGCGCAGGCTCCGGCTGGCGCTACAGTTCAGAAAAGGCCCTCTTACGATTCGCTTGAGGGCGGCTTGCCAATTTGCTGTTGGGCGTTCTAGCGGTCGTGGTCACGGCGGACGCGGTCGCCCTCCTCTTTCGCTCCCGCTTTGCTGCCGCAGTAGGCACCCCGGCCTTTCTTGGACCCGCTACGTTCGCTCTCGCGGAGCGGTGCGGCCGTTCGGAGGCAACAAGCTGATACATCGTAATACGATGCATCGTATTACGATGTATCATGGCAATAGCACAGCCCACTGGCCAGTCGCTTCGAAGAAGCTTGGCGCAGGCTCCGGCCGACGCCACAATCCGGCGCGGAATAGCGGCCACGCGGCGGTTCACGGCCCGTGAATGAGATTCGCGGTTACAAAGCCGGGCGCTTGCAATCGACGGTCCCAGCAACTAGAGTTCGCCCATGAAATTGAATCTATCTGTCGCGAAATTCTCTTTGATTGTTTGCGTCATCACACTCGCCGTGGCCTGTTCGCAGAGCGAGGCGCCGAAACTGGATCAGTTGGCCACACAGCCGGCGGCTGGGGCACCGCAAGCGACAGCCGCAGCGCCAGCATCGGCGCCCGCGGCGACCACTCCGATGGTTGCGCTGGTGACCGAGTTGAAGATTGAAGACACGAAGGTCGGCACGGGCGACACGGCCCTGTCGGGCAAGAACGTGACGGTCCACTACACGGGCTGGCTGACCGACGGCACGAAGTTTGATTCGTCCAAGGACCACGGTCAGCCGTTCAGCTTCCAACTGGGAGCGGGTCAGGTGATCAAGGGCTGGGACCAGGGCGTGGCAGGAATGAAGGTGGGCGGCGTGCGCAAGCTGACGATTCCGCCGAACCTGGCCTATGGCGAGCGGGGCGCGGGCGGGGTGATTCCGCCCAACGCCACGCTGGTGTTTGAAGTCGAATTGCTGGCCGTGAACTGAATTCGGCGGTCGCTTCGGAGAAACTCAGCGCAGGCTCCGACTGACGCCACAATACGGCCCGCGAATGAGATTCGCGGCTACAAAGCGGTGCGGGCTGGGCGCTCAGGGCAACGCAAACAAAAAGGCGGGATGTCCGTGGGGACATCCCGCCCGGTAATTCTCGGTCAACCTACGGTGTGAAGGGCAGCTTGTTGGTTGCGACGGTGGAACCGGTGATCGTATCGCCGCCGAATACGGAGTTGGTAGCGGTTCCATCGATGATCGTGCCTTCATTAATCTCACCGACGCCGGTGTACGTCGCCTTCTCCACGGTGCCGGATGCGCTGAGTTTGCTGTTGATGAAGATGGTGTGGAAGGTGTGCAACGAACTGCTGTCCTGCCCCAAGAGCTGTACGGCCGTGTCGGGGAAGAACCAGTCGTCCGTTCCCTGCCCAGTGTAAGTGGCCGTCCAAGAATTGGTCCAGCCCGCGTTGGTCTGCGTCCAGTAATGGAACGTGTACTGATGAGCGGTGGTCGTTCCGACGAAGTTTACGTACAGGGGCGCCGAGATGCTGATTTTGCCGATCTCGGTCCCGGCGGAGTTCATCTCCTCGCCCTTGACGGTGAGCTTGAGCTTGAACCACAAGCCGTTCAACAGGTTGGCGGCGGAGACAGCGGTGGTAACACCGACCGTCAGTACGGCCACGATTAGTAATGCACGACGAAGCGACTCCATGCTCTTCACGAAGTTCCTCCTTAGGGTTGATTATTGTTCGTTCACGCGACTGGAGCACGGCCCCGCCCTACCAGCCATCACCCCTACATCAACGCCTTCGCCGTCATTCATCCCCAAGCGAAGGTGAACCCATGCGGATGGTATCCTAGGCTGTGTTGGCCATCCGGTCAACCCAAATGCATCGCCGGCGAAGGGCCACCGTTGACGGTCTCTTGGTTGGCGATCTGGCGGTCGTGGTCACGGCGGCGGCGGTGCCATGGGACCGCGAATGAGTTGCGACAACGGAGTGAGGAAGTCGCGTCTCGTCGGACTCGGCTTCGCGGCTACAACTGGACTACAAGCAGGGTTGCGCTTTCGGCGCGGTTTCGGTTATAAAATGCGTCCAGCACTTGGGGAGGCGAGTATGACGACTAATCATCGGTGGCGATTTTTTCGAGCGGGCGGATTCGATCAACTGAAGCTCCAGAGCGGGGCGGACATTGCGAGCCTGGACCAGCTCGACCAGAAACTGTGGGTCGCGCTGGCTTGTCCGACGCGCGGGATCGAGTTCGATACCAAGACGCTCGATCTCATCGACACGGACAAGGACGGGCGGATTCGCGCCCCGGAAATCATCGCGGCGGCGAAATGGGCAACGGCCTGCCTGAAAAATCCGGATGATTTGCTGAAGTCGTCCCCTGCCCTGCCGTTGAGCGCGATCAACGACTCGACGCCGGAAGGCAAGACGTTGCTGTCGTCGGCCCGGGAAATACTGGCCGGTCTCGGCAAGAAGGACGCCGCGCAGATCACCGTCGAGGACACGGCGGACACGACCAAGATTCTTTCGCAGACGAATCTCAACGGGGACGGCATCATTCCCGTCGATGCCGCCGCGAACGACGCGACCAAGTCGGTCATCACCGATATCATCAACTGTCTCGGCGCGGAGACAGACCGCAGCGGCAAACCGGGCATCAGCAAGCAAAAACTCGACCAGTTCTTCGCCGACGCGACGGCGTACTCCGATTGGTGGAAGAAAGCGGACGGAGATCGGGCTGTGTTGCCGCTGGGCGACGCGACGCCGGCGGCATTTGCGACGTTGAAGGCGGTCAAAGCGAAGATCGACGATTATTTTGCCCGCTGCCGGCTGGTGGCGTTCGATCCGCGCGCGTTGAGCGCGCTGAATCGCGAAGAGAAGGAATATCTGGCCGTTGCCGTCAAGGAACTCACCACCAATTCGGCCGAGGTCGCGAGTTTTCCGCTGGCGCTGGTCGGAGCCGACCGGCCGTTGGCGTTGCGGGGCGGGGTCAACCCGGCGTGGGCCGGTCCGCTGGCCCAATTCCAGACGGAGGTGGTGAAGCCGTTGATCGGCGACAAACCGACGCTGAGCGAGGCCGATTGGGGCGTGGTGCTCGGCAAGTTTGCGGGCTATGAGGCGTGGTCGGCGAGCAAGTCGGGCGGGTCGGTCGAAAAACTCGGCATCAAACGCGTGCGCGAGATTTTGTCCAGCGGGGCGAAGGACACCATCGCGGCGCTGATCGCCAAGGACAAGGCGCTCGAGCCCGAGTTCAACGCGATTTCGGCCGTGGACCGCCTGACGCGTTACTATCGGGACTTGTACAAGCTGCTGGTCAATTTCGTGTCGTTCAGCGATTTTTACAGCCGGAAAGCCAAGGCGATTTTCCAGGTCGGGACATTGTACCTCGACCAGCGGAGCTGCGAGCTGTGCATCCTCGTCGAGGACGTCGCCCGGCACAGTCTCATGGCCGCGTTAAGCGGTTCGTTCCTGGCCTACTGCGAGTGCACACGCAAGAGCACGGGCGAGAAGATGACCATTGCCGCGGCGTTCACCAACGGCGACTCGGACAATTTGATGGTCGGACGCAACGGCGTGTTTTATGACCGGCGCGGGCAGGATTGGGACGCGACGATCGTGAAGCTCATCGACAATCCGATCAGCCTGCGCGCAGCCTTCTGGTCGCCGTACAAGAAGCTGGTGCGGATGATCGAAGAACAGGTCGCCAAACGCGCCGCCGTTGCGGACGCCGCCGCCTCGACGCAGTTGGCCCAAACGGCCGAGCAGGCCGCGAACGCCGAGAAAGCAACGACCGCCGCCGCTACTCAGCAGGCGAAGAGATTCGATGTTGGCACGGTGGCCGCCTTGGGCGTCGCGCTCGGTTCGCTGGCAACAGCGTCCGGACTTATCTTCGCGAAACTGGCGGATATCGCGCCGTGGAAGATGTTATTTGTTGTTCTAGCAGTGATCCTGGTGATTTCGCTGCCGTCCGTGATTATTGCGGCGCTGAAGCTTCGCAAACGCAACCTCGGCCCGATTCTCGACGCCAACGGCTGGGCGGTGAACGCCAGGGCCAAGATCAACATACCGTTTGGCGCGTCGCTGACCAGCGTGGCGGCGTTGCCGCCGGGCGCGCAGCGGGACCTGACCGATCCGTTTGCCGAGAGCCATGCGGGACGCAACCGGTTGATCGTGCTGGTGGTGATTTTGGGCGTGTTGTGGAGCATGTGGTACTTCGGTTGCGTGACGAAATATCTGCCGCAAACGCTGCAGGACATGCTGCCCAGGTCGGGGTACGTCCAGCGCAAAGAGCAACGACTGGCCGAGGCGAAGGCCAGGGCAGCGGCGGCGGTTCAGCCAACTCCGGCACCGGCGGCTGCGCCGCAACCGGCATCTGCTGCGGCGCCACCGCCAGCGGCCCCGGCGCCAGCTCCGGCTCCCGCGCCTGCCTCGGCGACTCCATAACGGTCGCCATGGGGCGCGGTTGGGGTTAGAATGGGGCGCATGGGCAATCGTGCCAATCCATGTGATGAATTTGTTCGGCACGTGACCGAGAGCCTCGGTGACGGATCGTTCGTGCGCCTCGTGCTCTCGCGCGGCATCGATACCGGGGACGCCCCCGAGAAAGTGATCGGGCGGCTGGTCGAGCTGAAGGACGGCCCGCGCCTGTCGCTGACATTTCGCTATGCGACGCGCGACACCACCAAGAATCTGGTTCTCGATCAAGCCGCGATCTGGGCGAAGGAACAGATCGGCACACGGTTCCGCAGTGCACTGTTGAACACGACGAAACGGGATTGGCAGTTGTTCGTGGACGACTCGGGAGACGCGAAACTGGTGGCACACAAGCCTGCCCATGGCGAAGCGCCGTCGCGCGCACACGACAGGGCGCGACGGACGCTCCTCGATGATTCCGCGCGGGATTGGCTGCACGGGATCGGCGTGCTGAATGACCGCGGCAACGTTCGTCCCGCGATGGCGGACAAGCACGCCCAGATCAATCGGTACCTGGAGATTTTCGCGCATTTGGCCAGGGACTGCGGGTGGACGGAGCGGAAGCCCGGGAACGCTTGCCTGACCGTCGCCGACATGGGTTGCGGCAAGGGTTATCTGACGTTTGCCCTGTGGCACCTGTTTGCGCGGGTGTGGAAACGACCGGTAAAGGTAATCGGCGTCGAGGTCCGCAAGGACCTGGTCGATTCGGCCAACCTGCTGGCGCAGCGGATCGGGGCGGAAGGATTGGAGTTCACCGCGGGCACGATCGAAAACGCCGCGCTACCGAAAGTCGATGCGCTCATCGCCCTGCACGCCTGCAATACGGCTACGGACGACGCAATTCGGCGCGGGATCGAACTGGGCGCGAAGTTGATTATCGTCGCACCGTGCTGTCACAAGGAGGTGCGCCCGCAACTGGCGGCGGCTCGGCGGGAATCTCGTCCTCCAACGCCGCTTGACGCGGTGCTCGAGCACGGCATCATGGCGGAACGCATGGCGGAATGGGCAACGGATGGCCTGCGCGCGCTGTTTCTGGAATGGGCGGGTTATCGCGCCAAGATGATCGAGTTCGTGTCGACCGAACATACCTCGAAGAACCTGATGATTGCGGCGGTACGCGACGGACAGCCGTTTGCTTTGGCGGCGGCGCGGGCGCGTATCGAGCAATTCAAGGACTTCTTCGGGATCAAACACCACTCGCTGGACGTTTTGCTTCTCCATGGACTGGCAGGCCGTTGACTGGAAGGCGCTGCAACGACTGCGGTCCGCGTTCCTCGATGGCACCGCTGGCGCTCAGGACTACTGGCACAGCGAGCGCGACCTGGAAAGCTACGATCAAACGTTCGGGCAACGAATCCGCTGGAAATGGGATTACGTCTTGAACGAACTCAAGGGACGGGGCTGGGAACCACCGCGGGGCGTGATGGTTGACTGGGGATGCGGGAGCGGGATTGCCGCGCGCGCGGTTCTGGAATACTTCCTAACGGAACTGCCGACCAAGCTGGTGTTGTGGGACCGCTCACCGCTGGCGATGCAGTTTGCCGCGCGCAAGGCCCGTGAAGTATTTCCCGGTGTCAGCGTGTGGCTGGATCAGCCTGCCGAGGGCGAGTTCGGCACGCTCTTGATCAGCCACGTCCTCACGGAGTTGTCCGATGAGCAGGTTGAGGAGATTCTCGACCTGGCCAAGCACGCGACGAGTGTGATCTGGATTGAACCGGGCACGCACGAAGTGAGCCGACGATTGATTGCCGCGCGCGAGCGCTTGCGCGGCACGTTTGCAGTGGTTTCTCCCTGCCCGCATACGGCTGTCTGCGGCATGCTGGTGGCCGGCAATGAGCGGCACTGGTGCCACCATTTCGCGCCATCGCCACCGGAGGCGTTCACGGATGGCGATTGGGCGCGCTTTGCCGAGTTGGCAGGCGTGGACCTGCGCAGTTTGCCTGTCAGCTTTCTGGTTTTGGACAAGCGGCCACAGACGGTCGAATCCGAAGCCGTGCGTGTCATTGGGCGTCCACGCGTTTACAAAGCCCACGCCTTGGTACTCGGCTGCGACGCCAGCGGAGTCAGGGAGTATCGACGAACCAAACGCGACCAACCGGAAGAATTTCGTCGCCTCAAGAAGGGCGCCATCCCGGCGCACCTGCCGCCCTGCGGCGACCGCTAACGTATCGGGGAATTTGCTGCGCAAAAGAAGAACCCCCGGCGACTTGCGTTGCCGGGGGTCCGTGTTGTCTGGAATTTTGATTTATTTGGCCACGACGTTGGACGCCTTCGGACCCTTGGGGGAATCCACCAGCTCAAACTCCACCGCCTGCCCTTCCTCCAGGTTCTTGAAGCCGTTGCCAGAAATGCTCGTGTAATGCACGAACACATCCGGGCCACCTTCCTGTTGAATGAACCCAAAACCCTTCTTCGTATCGAACCACTTCACTTTTCCAGATGCCATAGCGTCTCCATTCACCTTTCTTCGTTCAGTCCTGTATGGCAAAACGCCGCTCCGATAGCCTCGGAGCGGCGGTGCACTTCCAAAGACTTCACGGCCCATTATAAAAGAACCCTTGCGCTTGTCAACGCTGTAGTTGGAGCCGGCCAACCATGTTCCAAATCAGTCCAAAATCGTGTATCGGTCTGCCCCAACAGCAGTTGCATCAGACTAAAATTCGAAAAGTTGCGCCATTTCAGCACATTTATGCCCCCTCCCGCCAGTAGTGGTAGGCTCGACAAAAATGTCTGGACTTGCACTGGGAATTGGCGGGGCGACCCGTTCGAAATTGGCAATCCACTCGCCCCGACCCGCGCCCTTGGCATCTCAGTTGCTCCTTCCACCGGCAAATCTATGGACTTCAAGCATCAACCCGACACCGCTGTGCGTCCGTCCGACACCATCGAGTTCAAGGCGCTGCTCCTGGTCGACGACGACAAACAGTTGGCCTCCGCCTTGCAATGGATTCTGGCCGACGAGAATTTTCTCGTCGACGTTGCCAACGACGGTGACGAGGCCCTAACCAAAGTCAAGGCCAACGAGTACGACGCCGTTGTCTGCGATGTGATGATGCCCAAGCTCCGCGGCGACGAATTCTACCTCCAGGCCCGCGAACTCCGCCCCGTTCTCGCCGACCGATTCATCTTCATCACCGGCTACGCCGCCGACCCCAAGATCAACCTGTTTCTGACGCAGACCGATTCGAAGTACCTGATGAAGCCCTTCCCCATCCAGCACCTCATCAACTGCCTCAAAGAATTGCTGGAATAACCCGCTTCACACCAGCCACGTCGGCACCGTCTCGCCCGAAATCAGGTCCTTGACCGACTCGCGTCGCCGCACCAGCTCGTAACGGCTGCCGTTCACCATCACTTCCGCCGGTCGCGGCCGCGCGTTGTAGTTCGACGCCATCGCCATGCCGTACGCGCCCGCGCTCATCACCGCCAGCAACGCGCCCTCCTCCACCGCCGCCAGTCGTCTCGCCTGCGCCAAAAAATCGCCCGATTCACACACCGGCCCCACCACGTCCGCCGTGATTCTCCGCCGGGCGTCCTTGGCCGCCACCGGCCTGATCTTGTGGTAGCTCTCGTACAACGATGGCCGAATCAGATCGTTCATCGCTGCATCGACGATCACAAACCGTTTCACGGGCGTCTGTTTGACGTGCACGACCCGCGTGACGAGCACGCCGCCGTTGCCGACGATGAACCGCCCCGGCTCCAGCAAAATTCGCAGCCCCAAAGCTTTCACGCGCGGCACCACCGCCCGCGCAAACTCCGCCGCCGTTGGCGGATGTTCGGCGCGGTACCGGATCCCCAGCCCGCCGCCCATGTCGAAGCACTGCAGCGTGCGCGGCGCGATCTCCCGCACCCGCTCGATCAACGGCGCGATCTTGCGAATCGCCAGCACAAACGGCGCGGTCCTGGTGATCTGCGAGCCGATGTGCATTTGCACGCCGCGAATCTCGATGCCGGCCAACACCGCCGCCTCGCGATACACACTCAGCGCGTCCCGCAGCGATATCCCGAACTTGCTTTCGTGTTTGCCCGTGGAAATATAATCGTGCGTGTCCGGGTCAACCCCCGGGTTCACCCGTATCGCGATCGGCGCCCAACGCCCCATCCGCCGCGCCACCTGCGAAATCCGACGCAGCTCCGGCTCGCTCTCCACATTGAACATGTAGATGCCCAGCTTCAGCGCGTACTCGATCTCGTCGTGCGTTTTGCCCACACCGGAGAACACGCATCGTTTCGGGTCCCCGCCGGCCTGGACCACGCGGTACAACTCGCCGCCGCTGACGATGTCGAAGCCGGTCCCCGCCTGCGCCAGCGCGCGTAACACGCCCAGATTGCTGTTGGCCTTGACCGCAAAACAAATCAGATGATCGAGCCCGCGAAGCGCCTTGTGCAGCCCATCATACTGACCCGTAATATGTCCCTGGCTGTACACGTACAACGGCGTGCCGAACTCGCCGGCCAGCCGGCCCAGCGGCACGCCCTCGCAGTACAACTCGCCCTTACGGTATTGGAATGCGTTCATCGCCTGGCGCAGCCTACCAACCTCCATCTCAGCCCGCAAGCCCTCAGCATCCTTCCCAACGGCACTCCTGCCCCCCACAAAATCGCCAAAAAAGACCCCTTTTCACAGGTCCAACCAGCTTTTTCGGGCCCGGAACGCTGTAAACGAAGCCATTTTCGCAAAACAAACCCACGCGCCATTTTGTCGCATTACGATACATAACAAACTGCGGCCCAATCACATATGCTAGCGTTAATACCCAAGAAGGATTGGGTTTGTTTGGCAAAATTCCTCTTTTTCGCCGGTCCCCCCCCTGTCCAACGTAGCCCCTGCCCGCCATAGTCTTGACGGCGGCGGATGGCGAAGGTGGATCCCCCCCTGGAATCCGGCGAGTCGCCGCCATAGTGGCGCGGGCAGCCAGCCCCGATTCGGAGTCGGGGTCTCGCCCGTGTGCCGTTGTCCCTTGAACCGTGAACCGATTCCCTGTTTTCAAAGAGCAATTAGTCCCCCGCAGCATATGCCAATGTAGTATGTTGTCAACAATAATATTATGCTGTTGCGCATACCACGCCTGTTATGCCGTCCGCCGCTCCACGCCCTGTCCTCTGTAGCCTCGGCGAAGGAGGATCCCCTCCTCTGCCTGCGCAAACGGCAAAGAAATCGGGACTCTCTGCTGACGGGGATGGGCTGGCGAGGCCACGGAGTTCGAGGAGATCCCACACGGGCGGCGGGAATGCGCCTCGTACCAAATGACAGTGCGGAGAGAAGGCTGGCGATCGAACGAAGAAGCCCAAGGCTTCGCAAACCGTCCCGCCGGGGAGAGATTGCAGAACCATTCCCTGAGGGCTATCCTCCGATCCGCAAGAGGTGCAGAAACACGCTGCCTTGACCAAAAATGACCGACAGCAAGCCAGATCACGGCGACCCAAAGGCGCCGGGCCGAAGCTGCTCGTGGGTGCAGCGCGGAATCCTGGCCACCACATGCGCGCTGGTCATCGGGGTTTACGCGTACATGGCCCACCCCGGTGTTCCCCTATCGGGCAGTCTTAGTGCGGCTGACAATTACTATAATCTACTGGTGCAAGGCTTTCGCGCCGGCCAACTCAGTTTGAAAAGAGAGGTACCACCCGGATTCCTGCGACTCGCCGACCCGTACAATCCGACCGCTAATATGCCGTACCGTTACGGTCCCGACCGGTTACATGACCTGAGCTACTACAAGGGCAGACTCTACCTTTACTTCGGGGTGACGCCGGCTTTGATATTGTTTTGGCCGTTCGTGGCCCTGACCGGCCACTACCTTTCTCACCGACTGGCCGTGTTAGTATTTTGCACCATCGGCTTTCTGGCCAGCATGGGTGTGCTGTATGCGGCGTGGAGGCGATACTTTTCCGAATTGAGCATGTGGGTGGTGGCGGCTTGCGCGCTGGCGCTCGGTTTGGCGACAGGTGTGCCGGTGATGTTGCCGCAGTCGTCGGTATACGAGGTGGCGATCAGTTGCGGGTATATGCTGACGCTGCTGTCACTGGGGGCAATCTGGCGCGCCTTGCACGAGTCCCGAAAGCGTTCGGGATGGCTGTCGGCGGCGAGTCTGGCGTACGGGCTGGCATTGGGAGCCCGGCCCTCCTTGCTGTTCGGTGCGGTGATCCTGCTGATTCCGGTGATTCAAGCGTGGCGTGAGCGGCGGCCGATTTGGGTTATGCTGATAGCGGCGGCCGGGCCGATCCTGCTGATCGGGTTGGGGCTGATGCTCTACAATGCCTTGCGATTCGGTAGCCCGCTCGAATTCGGGCTGCACTACCAGTTGGCTGTGGAACGACAGGCTGCGCGACAATTATTCAGTTTGCGTTACCTCTGGTTCAATTTCCGGGTGTATTTTCTCGAGCCGGTGCGCTGGGGCGCTTGTTTACCGTTCGTGCATGAAGCCGCTGTGCCGCCCTTGCCGCAGGGCCATTACGAGGTGGAAGGCGCTTACGGCGTGTTGACCAACATTCCGCTGGTCTGGCTGGCGCTGGGCGTACCGCTGGCGTGGCGGGGACGGACCGGGCATGAGGCATCCACGTTGCGCTGGTTTGTGATGGCCATGGCCCTGCTTTTGGGGATTTGCGCGTTGACCGTCGGCCTCCTCTTTGCCGCGGTCTACCGCTATGAGGTGGAGTTTCTGCCTGTGCTATTGCTGTTGGCTGTGATGGGGATACTCGGATTGGAGCGCACGCTGGCCCCGACATCGGAGTCGGGGCGGGCTGACCGGCTGGCTTGGCGGCGCGTGGCGCGATGGGGCTGGTGCCTCCTGCTGAGCTTCTCGGTGGCGTTCAACCTGTTTGCGAGCGTTGGGCATTACGCCGAGGCGCACGGCGATCTGGGGATCGCTTTGGCGCAAACGGGCAAGATCGAAGAAGCCATCGCCCACTACCAGCAGGCCCTGCGGATCAACCCCGATTTCGTCGAGGCACACTACAATCTGGGGCTTGCCTTGGTTCAACAGGGCAGGCTGCAGGAGGCGATCAGTCATTGGGAGCAGGCGCTGCGTCTCAAGCCCGATTTTGCCGAAGCCCATTACAATCTGGGGCTTGCCTTGGTTCAACAGAGCAGGCTGCAGGAGGCGATCAGTCATTGGGAGCAGGCGCTGCGTCTCAAGCCCGATTTTGCCGAAGCCCATTACAATCTGGGGCTTGCCTTGGTTCAACAGAGCAGGCTGCAGGAGGCGATCAGTCATTGGGAGCAGGCGTTGCGTCTCAAGCCCGATCTTGCCGAAGCCCATTACAATCTGGGGCTCGCCTTGGAGCAAACTGGCCGGGTACAAGAGGCCATCCAGCATTACGAGCAGGCCTTGCGGATCAACCCCGATTATGCCGTGGCCCACTACAACTTGGGGGTCGCCTTGGAGCAGGCCGGTAGGATGCCGGAGGCCATCCAGCATTACGAACAAGCGTTGCGCATCAAACCGGATTTCGTTGAAGCCCAGAATGCCGTGGCGCGGGCGCGTGCTGCTCAGTGAATGGCAGACTGGGGCAGTTCAAGCCGCAAGGTTCGCAAATCGTCCAACGAGGCGAGGGATTGCAGAAGCGACATCCGAGGACTATTATCCCAACACACCCAATTGGCGGAAGACGGAACCGACTCGCATCTTGCGATCTGCGAGACTGGTGCAGCGGAGTATCCTGACCAGAAATGACCGACAGCAAGCCAGATGGCAGTGAGGCGAAGGCGCCTCGGGCCAGCTGCCCGTGGATGCAGCGCGGAATCCTGGCCGCCATGAGCGCGCTGGTCATCGCGGTTTATGCGTACACGGCCCACTCCGGTGTCCCGGTATCCGGCAGTCTGAGCGCTGCTGACAGCTATTACAATTTATTGGTGCAGGGCTTTCGCGACGGCCAGCTCAGCTTGAAAAAGGAGGTCCCGCCCGGGCTTGCCCAACTCGCTGACCCCTATGATCCGACCGCCAATGCCCTGTATCGGTTTGCGCCCTACGGCCTGCACGACATGAGCTACTATAAGGGCAGGCTCTACATGTATTTCGGGGTCACACCCGCGTTGATCTTACTCTGGCCGTATGTCGCACTGACGGGCCAGTTCCTCTCTTACGGACAAGTCGGGGTAACGTTTTGCGCCATCGGTTTTGTGGCCAGTGCATACCTGTTGTACTCCCTCTGGCGGCGATACTTTGCCCAGGTCAGCGTCTGGGTGGTGGCCGCCGCCACACTCGCGCTGGGGTTGGTGACCGGCGTGCCGGTCATGCTGGCGCGCTGTGATGTGTACGAGGTGTCGATCAGTTGTGCGTATGCGCTGACGATGCTGGCCTTGGCGGCGATTTGGAACGCGCTGCACGAGTCCCGAAGGCGTTCGGGATGGCTGGCAGCGGGCAGCCTGGCGTACGGGCTGGCGGTCGGGGCCCGGCCCAACTTGTTGTTCGGTGCGGTCATCCTGCTGGTGCCAGTGGCGCAGGCTTGGCGGGAGCAGCGCAAGTTTTGGACCGCGTTGCTGGCGGCCGTGGTGCCTATCGCACTGATCGGGTGCGGACTGATGCTGTACAACGCGTTGCGCTTCGATAGTCCCTTCGAGTTTGGCCTTCGCTACCAGTTGGCCGGAGACCGGCAATCTACGCGGCAGTTCTTCAGTCTGCGATATCTGTGGTTCAACTTCCGAATGTACTTTCTGGAGCTGGCAAGCTGGAGCACTCGGTTTCCATTCGTCCGCGAGGTCCAGACTGTCGCTGGCGGCACCAACGGCCTTGTCAACTGGGCCCGAGTGCCGCCCATGCCTGCGGGCTATGCGGGGTGTGGCGGAACCTTTGGCGTCCTGACCAACATCCCGTTGGTGTGGCTGGCACTGGCCGCGCCGCTGGGTTGGCGTGGCCGGTCAGCCGAGGGACGTTCCAGCTTGGGCAAGTTTCTGGTGGCGGCAGCCATGCTTTTCGGGCTCGGGGCACTGACGCTTTGCCCGCTGATATTTGCCGAGGGTCGCTATGAGGTGGACTTCTTGCCGGCGTTGGTGCTGCTGGCGGCAATCGGCATCTTGGGTTTGGAGCGCGCCCTGGCCCCGACCTCGGAGTCGGGGCAGGCTGATCGGCCGCTTTGGCGGTGGGGCGCACGGGGGTGCTGGAGTTTGCTGCTGGTCTTCTCGCTGGCGTTTAACCTGCTGGCGAGCGTCGCGCGATGTGCCGACTCGGACTTCAATTTGGCGTCCGCGACGGACCGATTGGGGAACCTGCAGGGTGCCATCGAACAGTATCAGCGGGCGTTGCGGCTCAAGCCCGATTTTGCCACCGCCCAAAACAACCTGGCGAGCGATCTGCTCCGGATGGGCAAGGTGCGGGAGGCGATGGCCCACTACCGGCAGGCGTTGCAGATTGAGCCCCGTTACGCTGACGCACATTACAATTTGGCGGTCGTGTTGAACAGCTCGGGGCGCACGCCGGAGGCCATTGAGCAGTATGAGCAGGTGCTGCGCATTAACCCCGATCACGCCGAGGCACACAACAACTTGGGGGCGGCCCTGGCTCAACTGGGCAGGGTGCAGGAGGCAATGGAGCATTGGGAGCAAGCGCTGCGGATCAACCCCGATTATGCCGAGGCACACTACAATCTCGGCCTCACGTTGGAGAAGCTGGGGCGTATGCAGGAGGCCATCCGGTATTACGAACAAGCCCTGCGCATCAACCCCGATTTCACCCAGGCCCAGCACGCCCTGGCGCGAGCGCGGGCGGTTCAGTGAGTGGCAGTCTCGGGCGGTTCATACCCCTTGGCTTCGCAAGCCGCCCAAAGCGCGCCGATCATCCAGAGCGAGGAGCGCTTGCAGAATCATCCCCTGAAGGCTATCATCTGACCCGCCCAATTGCCGGAAGGTAGAATCGACTCGTATCCCGAAGGATAAGGAGCGGCGTGGCAGCGTGGTCGGCGCTGTGATCTTCGGATCGGCCAGAGCTACGCGCGTTGTCCAGCCTGGAGATGATCGACAGCAACCCAGATGGCAGCAAGGCGGCGGCGCCTGGGGCAAGCTGCCCGCGGATGCAGCGCGGAATCCTGGCCGCTACGTACGCGCTGGTCATCGCGGTCTATGTGTGCGCGGCCCACCCTGGCATTCCTCTGTCCGGGAGGATGAATGCGGCCGACAATTACTACAATTTGCTGGTGCAGGGGTTTCGCGCCGGCCAGTTGAGCCTGAAACAAGAGGTGCCGCCCGCGCTCGCCCAGCTTGCCAACCCCTATGATCCGAACGCCTATGCTTCCTATCGTGAGGAAGTGGGCGACATGAGTTATTACAAGGGAAAGTTATACCTGTATTTCGGGGCAACGCCCGCCGTAGTGCTGTTCTGGCCCTATGTCGCGTTGACCGGCCACTATCTGCTGCAAAAAGACGCGGCGGTGATCTTTTGTCTGGTCGGCTTCCTGGCCGGCACGGGCCTGCTGTGGGCGCTGTGGCGGCGCTACTTCGCCGGGGTCAGCCTCTGGGTGGTGGTCGCCGGCACGCTCGCGCTCGGTTTGGCGACAGGTGTGCCTGTAATGTTGGCGCGGAGTGATGTGTACGAGGTCTCGATTGGCTGTGGGTATGCGCTGACAATGCTGGCGCTGGCGGCAATATGGAAAGCGTTGCACGAATCCCGAACGCGTTCGGGATGGCTGGCCGCGGCCAGTCTGGCCTACGGGCTGGCAGTGGGAGCGCGGCCCTCGTTGCTGTTCGGTGCGGTCATCTTGCTGGCGCCGGTGGCCCAAGCGTGGCGCGAGCGCCGGATGCTATTGGCTCCGTTGGTGGCGGCGACGGTACCCATCGCACTGATTGGGTGCGGACTGATGACTTACAATTTCTTGCGATTCGACAGTCCCTTCGAGTTCGGCTGGCGCTATGAGTTGGCCGGCATGCATCAGGACACGGCGCAACGCTTTCATCTTCGCTATCTCTGGTTCAACTTCCGGGTGTATTTCTTGGAGCCGGCGCGTTGGAGCAGTCGGTTTCCGTTTGTGCATGACATCACAGTGCCGCCCCTGCCTGAGGGCCATGTGGGGGAGGTCGAGCACACATTCGCAGCGTTGACCAACATTCCGCTCGTATGGTTGGCACTGGCGCTGCCGCTGGCGTGGCGGGATCGAGCGGAGCCAGCGGGCTGGGTGTTACGCGGATTTGCGATGGCTGCAGCTTTGTTGTTTGGCATTTGTGCGCTGACGATCAGCCTATTCTGGAGCGCGGCCATTCGCTATGAGGTGGAGTTTCTGCCGGCACTGGTGTTGCTGGCAGCGGTTGGCATCCTCAGTTTGGAGCGCGCACTGGCCCCGATATCGGAGTCGGGGCGGGCTGACCGGCCGATCTGGCGGCGCGCGGTGCGCTCGGGCTGGTGCCTCCTGCTCGGCTTCTCGGTGGCGTTTAACCTGTTGGCGTGTGCAGCGCGATGTGCCGAGTGGCATAACGACCTGGGAGCCATGCTGGAACGGCATGGCAAGGCGCCAGAGGCAATCGGCCATTACGAGCAGGCCCTGCGGATCAACCCCGATTACGCCGAGGCGCACAATAATCTGGGAGTCATCCTGATGAGGCAGGGCGAGCTGCCGCAGGCGATCGGCCATTTCGAGCAGGCGCTGGGTCTTGACCCCGATTTCGCTGACGCACACTACAACTTGGGCGTCGCCTTATTTCGCGCGGGACGCGTGCCGGAGGCGATCGAGCATTCGGAGCAGGCGTTGCGTCTCAAGCCCAATGACGCCGACGCGCACTATAACTTGGGGGTTGCCCTGATGGAACAAGGCAAGATGCAGGAGGCGGCGTGTCATTGGGAGGAGGCGTTGCGGCTCAAGCCGAATTACGCCGAGGCACACAACTGTCTGGCGCGGGCCTCGGAACGGGCCGGCCGGGTTCAGGACGCCATGGGCCATTACGAACAGGCCTTGCGCATCAAGGCTGATTACGCGGATGCGCACAACAACTTTGGCCTTCTCTTGATGGGACAGGGCAGGCCGCAGGAGGCGATCCAGCACTACGAGCAGGCGCTGCAGATCAAGTCCGATTTCGCCGAGGCGCATTACAATTGGGGCAATGCGTTGCTCCAGATGGACAAGACGCCGGAGGCCATCAGCCACTACGAGCTGGCGCTCCATCTCAAGCCCGATTTTGCCGACGCGCACAACAACCTGGGAAACGCCTTGACCCAGGCGGGCAGGCAAGCCGAGGCCATGGAGCATTGGGAGCAAGCGCTGCGGATCAACCCCAATTATGCCGAGGCACACTACAACCTCGGCCTCACGTTGGAAAAGCTCGGGCGCACACAAGAAGCCATCGCGCATTACGAACAAGCCCTGCGCATCAAACCGGATTTCGTTGAAGCCCAGAATGCCGTGGCGCGAGCGCGGGCGGTTCAGTGAGTGGAGACTCGGGCGGTTCAATCCGCCAGCTTCGCAAACCGTCTAACGCAGGCAGCCATTCTCAACATTCGAGCCCGTGGATTCGAGATCCCTGCCGAGCGGAAGCGTCAAGCTTCAGCGAAACAAGCTACAGCCAAGCGGCAATCCGCTCCACTACCGCTTTGTCGCAGACCGGCCCCAGTATCGTGCGGACGCGTTCCTTGGCCTCTTTCCGCGAATATTCCACCGCGTACTTCTCAATCTGCCAACCGTCCCCATCCATCTCGTCCAGAATCAGGTACTCGGGCCGACGCTGCGCATTGGTCGGAAAACCGACCGACCCCGTGCCGATCCATCCGAGGTCGCCTCGCTTCAACTTCACCGGATGCGGATCCCGCCCTTCGCCCTCGTGCGCCATCATCGGCACCAACACGACCGGTTTCTCCCTCTCCGACATTTCCGCGCGCATGGTGTGCGTGTGGCCGTAGAAACACACCCGCCCGCGGTTGGATCGCAAACGCGCCAGCTCTCCCTTGGCATTCCGCGGCGTACGATGATACCCGCCGCTGCTCGGCGACACCAGCGAGTCGTGCGTCAACCAAATCGTCTCGTTCACGCACGTCGTCAGACACGGCGAATCGATGAACTGTCGCGCCCACGATTTGTTTTCGATCTGGTTCCACGTCCACGCCAGCGTCTGGACCGCTTCCTGGCTGTACCCGGCTGACTCCACGTCCCCGCGAAGCGCCAGTTCGTGGTTCCCCGCCACCCACGCCAGATTGCTGTTCTCCGCTAGCGGAATCAGCCGTTCCATGCACGTCAATGGGTCCGGACCGTACCCGACCAGGTCGCCCACGAACAAATACGCCTCCACCCCGCGGGCGCGTCCTGCAGCCAGCACCGCATCCAGCGCCAACAGGTTCGCGTGGACATCTCCAAAAACCAGGTATCGCATCCGTTACACCTCTTGCTCCACCCCACCGTCGGCGCTACCGTCCCGGCTGGCCGCAGCCAGCACCGCCGCACCGACGACCACCACCGTCTCCCCCAACGCCGCCGGCACAATCCGAAAATTCCCGCGGAATGGCTCGAACACGAATCGTTCGACCGTCTCGCGCATGGGCCGCAGAAACTTTTCCCCCTCCCGCGCCACGCCGCCGCCGACCACGACAATACTGGGATTGAGCAACGTGATCGCGTTGGCCAGCGCGACACCATAATACCTCGCCGATTCCTCCAGCGTGGTTTTCCCGCGCTCGATGGACAGTCCCGACGACAACTCTTCCAAAATCCGCCACCGACCCCGCACGAAGAACCGCGTGTGGCCGATTTCCATCGCGCCGAATCGCCCGTTGTAAATCTTCCCGTCGACCACAAACCCGCCGCCAATGCCGGTCCCGACATTCGAGTACAGCACCGCACGGTACCCGCGGCCCGCGCCGATCGTCGCTTCCGCCAGCGCGGCGGCGTTCGTGTCGTTTTCGATGACTGTCGGCAGCTTGAACCGACGCAGGAACCAGCGGCGCAGGGCAAATCCGTCCCAGCCTCTGATGTGAAAGGAGCGCACGACCCGACCATGCGGCCCGTCGACCGGACCGCCAAACCCGATCCCGATCGCGTCCACTTGCTGCCCGGCCAGCAACGGACGAATGATCTGGTCGACCTGGTTGAGAATCCCCCGCGCGCCGTTTCGCCGCACCACCTCCACCCGCAGCAGTTGTTGGATGTGCCCCCCGTGGTCGCATACGCCAACCTGCAACTTCGTCCCACCAATTTCCACGCCGAGGTTCATCTGTGCCGGCACCCCGCAAGCGCCGAGGTCTCAGCTTATAGTTGCCCTGCCAGCCAATCCAGACCTAATTTGCGCGAATCCGCCCCTCATTGGTCATGCTGACATATTGCTACCACGGCCGTGCGTCGGCGATAGCACACGTCGTCACTTTGGGCACTGCGGACATGCGCTTAGATTCAAGTCGTTACGAATCCACTCATGGAGGACCCTGCGAACAGCTTGAACATTATCAAAATCAACACTTTTGTAAATGTGCCCAACTAGGTCTGTTGGCATTCGATCGATGGATCGATCTTTGAGCAGAGCACACCGCCGTCCAGTCATCAGCATGCTACCGACCTCAATTGTAAGGTTGTAGTTTAGCCCCTGTTTTCCTCGGTTCTCGAAAAATGCAATTCCATACTGGCTCGCCCACATATGCGCTGCGACGTTTGTCCACAGATCATCATTTATCGCCCGATCAGACGCCAAATGAAATTCAAGTCCGTGCTGTTGACAAACCTCGCGAGCGACTCCCAAGGTCGGTTCCATCGGGTCTCGATCCGTCGCATCGTTTTCAGGCTCTGGGAACCGCGTCATGCCGAACACATTTGTCTCGAAAGGATGCGCTTCTAAGAAGCGCCGCAAACCCGGTATGAGCTGCGGCGGCGCAAGGGCAGGAGGGACAACTGTATGGGCGACTTGCCCAAGTAGCGAACTGGTGTTTGCCGATTCCGCGGAAAAGGCTGCAAGGTCCAAATCCGAAAGGAGCGCCAATGAAGCTTGACGCCCCAACGGTGTAATCCTCCAAAATCCACTCCGCTTGCCAGCCGTTAGAAAGCCTTTCTTTCGCAGTCTCGCTACCGTGACCGAAATATTGACAGGTTTTGGCAACGAGCAGTTTTCAAACATCTGTTCGAGCTCTTTCGGTGTAAACTGTCCGTCTGGAGCACGAGCATGTGCAAATCGGGCAAGAACTATCGTCTGCGCAAGAGAATCCATCTTTTGCAGACGCACCCCAATCGCATGGCTTCCGCGAGCATCATTCATGAGTCGCCCACCACCGTATATGTCCATCACCAAATGGCGCGATAAGGTCAGCGAACGTCATCCGCTTGCTCTGTGGCCTTCCGCTTCGTGCCCTTCGTGACCTGATAAGTCTTTTTGAAATAAGACTCTCCGTGCACCGTGGGGCGAAAAGCACCTCGACCTGCACGACGAAAGAATGCTTTTCCCTCGCGCTTAGCCTGAACGTACGTCATATCTAAACGCTCCGGGACGGTCACACCTACATCGTCCGCAATTTCTCTGATTTCGTCCGTTGTGAATGCCGCCGAACCATACTGACTGTAATGGTAGGCCGCGATTGCAAGCGCATTATCAGCGGGCTTATCGTGATTGAGCCTCGAGAAGAAGCCTTCGATATCGCCAGCCTCCGAATGCTTGGGACTGGCGCCGATGGTGCCCGGTTTTTCATCTTGCTCGGACGCCCGTGCCTTTCCAGATGGCAGGGCAGCTTCAAGAAGCTTCTCGAAAGCGATCCGTCGCAGACCCGCGTCTTTGATGACAGATACCTGCTCTTCCAAACCCTTGAGTGTTTCTGTTAGTTCTGTGCTCACGTTTTCCTAGCTCCTCTTTTTTCCTTCCGGTTTTTCTGATCATGTTTCCGATCTACTTGTCTCCCGACGTGGCGAGCCACCGCTCCACTTCCTGGAGCGCAGTACCAGTCAGCCGATAATGCTGCGCGCCTCCAACTTTCGCAGCCCTCATCAACCGTCCTGTCTCCTCCAAGGCAGCGACGATGTCGCTCGCGTTCTTCGGGGCTTTTTCGCGTGCCGTCTCAAATGCCGCTTTGAGATCCCCACTTGAAAAGCTCTCTTTCCCCGCATGCGTCTCCAGCCAAAAGCCAAGTACAACCGCCTTCTCCGTCAGCTTCCCTCTTCCACTGCGCCGAATGACCTCTTGTGGGGCAATTTCTCGTACCGCAGGCGGTCTTTGCCGTAGCGGCGGCGCAACTGCACCCTCCGCGCCCACCCGGTCCAGTTCCTGGGCCAGAAGAAACTTGAATGCCTCACCTCGTACGGCTTCATCCAACTGCTCCGTGAATTTACTTAGCTCCATCAGCATCCCGCCATATTTGTCGATCGCGTTCATGTCCAGCATGTCTCCTTCCGTTTCACATAAAAGGCCGCTGCATCGGCTTGCCCTTCTGTACATCCAACGCCATTTCAATCTTTCGCTATTATACATCTGCATTCCCTATATGCAAGTGATTTGTTTAGAGCGTTGTGGGGAAGATTGTTTTGTTTATCCGGTACGCGGATGGTCCCTGAGCCCCAATCCGGGCAGCCGAGATTCAATTCCCACTATGAGGTCACAATTCAGATCATCCCTGGGAGCGATGGCTCTTGGCCGTGGCAAGTCAACGGTGAGCGCCAGAAGTCACGCGGTCATCCCCTAGCGGTCGCGCCCTACCCACGACGAGGAAACAGCGTCATTTCAGCAACTTCTTCCACCGCGCGATCTGCGCCTTCATGTTCTTTGGCGATGGTGCACCGATGGCCTTGGGGCGGCACCCCCGCCCGACGCGCGTCAAAAGCCTTATTGGCCCACTGACCGCGTTGACACGCCTACGCTTCTGCCACGCATTACCCACTATGGATGGCACTGCCAAGAGGCCAAGGTCGGCGATATCGCCCTTACGCACGCGGCAAGTCGGCGAGTCGGCCTACATCCCAACTCCGTATCTTGGCCCATACCGACAGATGCGACGCGAGCTTGGTCCATTCCCGACTCTGTACCCGTCTGGAACCCGGCAGCACTACATATGTCCTGACACAAGGTGCTGACAGTTATATACGCATCTACTCTGTCGCTATAATAGCTAGCTATATCTGCCTTACATATTCTACATCAATATGTTCTATATATGATAACGGCTATGCTAGTTCGCTATGAGTATTATGCCGTCGCCGTACGTAGGGCGTTGTGGGGAAGATTGTTTTGTTTATCCGGTACGCGGATGGTCCCTGAGCCCCAATCCGGGCAGCCGAGATTCAATTCCCGCTATGAGGTCACAATTCAGATCATCCCTGGGAGCGATGGCTCTTGGCCGTGGCAAGTCAACGGTGAGCGCCAGAAGTCACGCGGCCATCCCCTAGCGGTCGCGCCCTACCCACGACGAGGAAACAGCGTCATTTCAGCAGCTTGTTCCAGCGGGCAATCTGTGCTCGGACGTTTTTCGGTGACGGCGCGCCGATGGCAGTGCGGGCCTCGAGGGCGCGGCGCACATCGAACACGTTGCCGGCGGCAGCGCCGTATTTCCTCGCCGCCAGTTTGGGCAATGGAATCTTCGCCTTCTCCGACTCCGCGACGAGTTTACCAACCGCATGATGGGCCTCGCGGAACGGCGCGCCTTTCTTCACGAGAAAATCCACCAGATCTGTCGCCAGCAGCATCGGATCGCTCGCCGCCGCCGCGCATCGGGCGCGATTCACCTTGGTGTAGCGCAGCATGTCGGCCATCACCCGCAACGATGCTAGCAGCGTGTCCGCGGAATTGAACAACGGCTGCTTGTCCTCCTGCATGTCGCGGTTGTAGGTCATCGGCAGCCCCTTGAGCATCGTCAACACCGCCACGAGATTGCCGTAGAGCCGCCCGGTCTTCCCCCGAACCAGCTCGGCCACGTCGGGATTCTTTTTCTGCGGCATCAACGAGGAACCGGTCGTGTAGGCGTCCCCGATGGCGACAAAACCAAATTCCGCCGTTGACCACAAAATCAAATCTTCCGCCAGCCGCGACAGGTGCATCCCGCAAATCGCCGCATTGCTCAGGAACGCCACGACGAAATCGCGATCGCTCACCGCGTCCATCGAGTTCTCGGTTACCAGGGCCAGGCCGAGTTGGCGCGCCACGTACGCGCGGTCGAGTTTCAACGTCGTCCCCGCCAGCGCACCGGAGCCGAGCGGGCACCGGAACAAACTCAGCAGTGACCACGCGAACCGGCCGTGGTCGCGCTCGAACATTTCGGCGTACGCCAGCATGGCGTGGCCAAACAGCACCGGTTGCGCCCGCTGCAAGTGCGTGTACCCGGGCATGACCACATCGACGTTGTTCTCCGCCAGCGCCACAAGCGATTGTTGAAGCATCCGAATGGCTTGCAGTACCCGCACCACTTCCTCGCGGAGCCAGAGCCGGACGTCCGTGGCGACCTGATCGTTTCGGCTTCGTGCCGTGTGCAGTTTCTTGCCCGCCCCGCCGATCTTGCGCACCAGCGCGGTCTCGATGTTCATGTGAACATCCTCGCAGTCGCGATCCCAGTGGAATTTACCCGACCCGATCTCGCGCTCGATGGCCCGCAGGCCGCGCTCAATCTTCGCCGCCTCAGCCTTCGTCAGCAGGCCTACCTTCGCCAGCCCCTTGGCGTGGGCGATCGAGCCGGCGATGTCATGTTTGTACAATCGCCAATCAAAGCTCACGCTTTCCGTGAACGCCTTGACCGCTTCCGCGGGCGCGGCCGAGAACCGGCCGCCCCACGTTCGTTGGGCTGGTTTCTTCATGGAACAAACACGCTCAGTAGTTCCCGCCCCCGTGCGGTCCCGCGCCCGGCGGCATCATCCGTTGCATGTTGGCCATCATCATTTCCTGGATGCTGCCGTACTTGGTGTAGCCGCTCGGCGGATCGAACAATGACGCGTCCGGGGCCGACAACTTGATATTGCTGAAATGCGTGGTGATGGTCGAGCCCGCCGCCTGCATCTCCGTCTTGATCGGGAAATTGTTCAGATCGGTTGCCTGCCACGCCAGCACCTCATGCTTCGATCCGTCATCCGCCGTAAATGTCAGCTTGTTTTCCACGCACGGATGACCGTCCACCGTGTCCTTGCCAATCTGCGTCACATCGATCTTGGGCTCTTTCGGTTCCGGCTTGTCCGTCGTCGTCTGTGAGGCAGTCATTTCCGCATACGACTTCATCCCCGGATACATCAGGTACATCACCTTCTTGTCGCTCCGATAGATGTTGACGGCCCGGTCCATCCCCATCTGTTTCATTTGGGCCGCGGCTTGCGGCGGCATTTGGGAGCCTTTCATGCTCGTCATATCAATGTCCGTGCGCAGGTTGCCTTTGAGAAACGCATACGCGGCTTCCATCTCCATCGGCGAACCGCGCTGGGCGTCCGCGACCGAGATGTTCGCCGTGGCGGTAAACGCCTGATTGTTGCCGAAAATCTTCGCCAGGTCTGCGCTGCACAAATCGCGCGGCCCGCCGCCGGCCATCCGTTGCGCAAACCCCGTCGAGACGACCGCACACGCCACCGCCGCCACCACTGCGTACACCCGAGATGCCTTCATTGCCTGGTTCTCCTTCTTCGTTGGTTGGTGCCGCTGCACCGTAGCAAGCGCCGGGCAGCTACAACAACAAAAAAAATCGCCGCCCGCCCCGCCGTCCGCTACAGTATCCGCGTGAAACACGATTTCCACGCTGTGCTGTTCGATCTGGATGGGACGCTGGCCGATACGCTGGCCGATCTGGCCAATGCGGTCAATTGGGCGCTCCAGCAGGTTGATTGTCCCCCCTGCCCCGTTGACAGCTATCGCTACAAGGTCGGCGATGGCGCCCGCGAGATGTGCCAGCGCGCCTTGCCCGCGGACAAACAGGAGTTGACCGACCAGGTTCTGCGGCTGATGCGCCAACGCTACGACCAGCATTGTTTCGATCTCACGCGCCTGTATCCGGGTATTCCCGAATTGATTTCGGCGCTCACAGAGCGTCGCTACCGCTTGGCCGTGCTATCCAACAAGCCCGACGATTTCACGAAGCGGGTTGTGGCGCATTACTTCCAGCCCTCGCCGTTCGCGGTCGTGCGCGGCCAGTTGCCAAACGTGCCCCTGAAGCCCGATCCGACCGCGGCAATGCAAATCGCCCGGGAAGTGGGGATTACACCCTCACACTGGTTGTATCTCGGCGATACGAACACCGACATGCGCACCGCGCTCGGGGCGGGAATGCATCCCGTCGGCGTGCTCTGGGGATTTCGCGACCGCGAAGAATTGATCCAGAGTGGCGCCGAACACGTCGTCCAGAAACCACAGGATCTGCTCGCCCTGTTGTAATCGCGCCCCGGGAGGCGTTCCGAGCGCAAAAGACGGAAGGACGCCTCGCCACAGCGAGACGTCCTTCGCGTGATTGCTGAATCCTGGTAGGCGAATTAATGCCGACCGCGGCCGCCGCCAAAGTCGCGCTTGCCGCGACCACCGCCGCCACCGCCGCCGAAATCGCCGCGGGGACGTTCCTCGCGCGGACGGGCTTCGTTCACGGTGAGAGCGCGGCCATCGATCTCCTTGCCGTTAAAGTCGGTAACGGCCTTATTGGCCTCTTCCTGCGTGCCCATTTGCACGAACGCAAAGCCACGGGACTTGCCCGTGAACTTGTCCATGATGAGTTCGCAACTGACCACATTGCCCGCCTGCTTGAACAGGTCGAGAATCTGCCCCTCGGTCGTATTGAACGAGAGATTGCCTACGAATAACTTGGTTGCCATACTGGGGTGATGATTATCCTTCTGCTGCGGTAGGAGGCATCAGTGACTGTTCCCGCTCATCGGGTTTCGGACATGCCACCAAGCGAACGTGACTGACTGACATTCCACCAATCTCACTGCGGCTTCTTCCATCTGCTAGCAGCAAAGACAATAGACCGGATTCAGGAAATTGCAACTTTTTTCCGGGCGTGGATTCTGTTGGCCTGCAACCTGTTGCGGCAGCAACCGTCCCACAAACCGCCGCCGCCCGACCGCCACCAAGCCTCTGCCCGGCCAAAGTAACCCGCTCAATACCAACGTGAACGAAGCCCCCCTCGACAGGGAATCCAGCGGCCCCTGCTGGTGAAGCGAGGAACGCGCTTGTTGAGTTAGCACCAGACGTGGCAGAATCGACACCGCCATGAAGAAGTGGCTGCGCCGATTGGGAAAGCTCTGCGCGTGGGTGGTGCTGATTCCCGTGTTCCTTCTGGTAGAGGAAAACATTCGTGGGCGCATTCTTGTGGCGACGTACAAGCACTATTTGCGCGCTCACGGCGAAAGGCTGACTCTGGCGGAACTCGGGCTGGCCAACGCGCCTCCTCCGCCCGATGCCGCCACCGTTGACCTCCTGGCCGCAGCGAAGAAACTCCCGGATTGGAATCCGAATGACCAAGAGGAAGCTAATTTCATGCGCCCAGTCATTTCCGGCGCTGCGACCCTCTCCTGGCAGTTGCCAATCAATACCAGACGATGGGGCGAGCATGCGTGGATTACAAACACGTGGCCTGCCGTCGTCGCCCAGCTTGAATCCAACGCGCCCGCTTTGTCGGCGGCCTTGGACGCGCTACGTCGCAACCCGAAGGGCGTGCCGTACGATTTCCGCGGCGAGAACTACAAACTTGGAATCGAACCCATCCATCAATGTGTCAAACTTCGGTATTGGCTGACGTGGGCCACGGCGAATAATTTGCGAGAGGGGAAACTAGATGACGCGGGTGAAGACATCTTGGCTATGGCTCAACTTGGCAGGAGCTTTCGATCAAATCATCCCAATTACTACGGCGACTTTATGCAGCGTACACTCAACGCGACGTGGGAGTTGTTGCAGAGCAGTCCCACAAACGACGCCCAACTGGCAGCGCTGCAAGATATCTGGCTCAAGGGTTCGACCTTGCCTGATTACCCAAGATCTGACGAGGAGTACAGGGCGTGGGATTTGAAAAGAATCGAGGCGCAAACGTGGAGGACGACTAATGCCGACGCTGTCTGGGAGCCACCTCGCGATTTTGGACCGACAAAAGCGGCCTTATGGTTCTTGGGAGGCCGTTACTTCGACGAGTTTGCTGTCCTGGTGATTTCGCAAGACAGGCTGCATCTTACGCGTGCTCTTGCACAGAGTCGCCGCTGGAGTTCGTGGCCAGGAGAGCATCGACTCAGGGTCATACTATGGGCTCTTCCTTGGGACGCGGTCTGCTCATTTGCGTACAGAGAGGATTGGTACTTTTCTGAGCACATGCTCAGAGCCGCCGAGTACGAAACACACCGCGAAATGACCGTGGGGGCGATAGCCCTACAGCGATACCGTCTGCGCCGCGGGCAATGGCCCGAGAAACTGAACGACCTTGTCCCGGAGCTCCTCGCAGAGCTACCTCGCGACTGGATGAACGGAGAGCCGCTGCGCTACCGGCGCACTCCGAACGACACCTTCACGCTGTACTCGGTTGGCGAAGACCTACGCGACGATGGCGGCGATTTGACGCCTGTTTACAATGGAAACATGGACGCTCATCCGCAGCCAATGTGGACAACACGCGATGCCGTTTGGCCACTCGTCGCAACTAAGGAAACCGTTGACGCCCTCAAGAAGGCTGCCGCAGCCAAGAAACAGAGCCCTCAGCCTCAGACGTCCTGGTAAACCCACCACCTATCGCTTGTTCTTGCCCTTCAACACCGCCGCCCGCGTCCGCAATCGCAGCGCATTCAACCGGATGAAACCGGTGGCGTCGGTCTGGTCGTAGGCGCCTTTGTCGGCTTCCATGGTGGCAATGTGCGGGTTGTACAACGACACAGGGCTCTTGCGGCCCGCGGTAATGACGTTGCCCTTGTAGAGCTTCAGTCGCACGGTGCCGGTGACGTTCTTCTGGCTCTCGGTGACAAATGCCTGGAGTGTCTCGCGCTCCGGGCTGAACCAGAATCCGTAGTACACCAGTTCGGCATATCGCGGGATGAGCGAATCCCGCAGGTGCATGACCTCGCGGTCCATCGTCAGCGTCTCCATCTGGCGATGGGCGAAATGCAGGATCGTGCCGCCGGGCGTTTCATACACGCCCCGCGATTTCATGCCGACGAACCGGTTCTCGACGAGATCGACCCGGCCAACGCCGTGTTTGCCGCCGAGTTTGTTGAGCGTGCGCAGCACGTTGGCCGGCGACAGCTTCTTGCCATTCACGGCGACGCAGTTGCCCGACTCGAAATCGAGTTCGACGTACTCGGCTTCGTTCGGCGCCTCCTCGGGCGACACGCTGAGCTTGAACATGTCTTTCGGCGGCTCGGCCCAGGGATCTTCGAGGATGCCGCTCTCAAACGAAATATGCAGAAGATTCCGATCCATCGAATAGGGTTTTTTGGCGCTGGCCTCGACCTTGATGCCTTTCTCGGTGCAATACGCCAGCATCTCGGCCCGGCCCTTGAATCGGCTGTGATACTCGGGCAACCGCCACGGAGCGATAATCTTCAACTCGGGCGCGAGCGCCGCATAGGTCAACTCGAACCGGCACTGGTCGTTCCCCTTCCCTGTCGCGCCGTGGGCCACGGTGTCGGCGCCTTCCTTGCGGGCGATCTCGACCTGTGCCTTGGCGATCAGAGGCCGCGCAATGCTCGTGCCGAGAAAATACTGGTTCTCGTAAATCGCGCCCGCCTGAACGATCGGGAAAATGAAGTCGCGCGCGAATTCCTCCACGAGGTCGAGCGCGTAGAACTTGCTGGCGCCCGTGGCGCGCGCCTTTTGGTCAAGGCCGGTAAGGTCCTCCTCCTGGCCGATGTCGGCGCAATACGCGACGACATCGCACCGATAGGTCTCTTTCAACCAGTGCAAAATGACGGACGTGTCGAGTCCGCCCGAATAGGCGACAACGATTTTCATAAGGCCGCACGTTGTAATGCTCCTGCCGCCAAAAATCACGCAAAATCTGGATTCGCCTGGCTCGGCAAATCTTGCCGTATTCTTAAATACACTGGACTTTGTCTCGACCCTTGCCTTACAACCCGGCCATGGGCCCACCTCGTCAGAGCGTTGGCGGCGGTGTTCTTGTTCGTGTGATTGCGGCCACGCTGCTCGTCGCGATGGCCGTCCTGATGATCGCCATATCCAGGCAGGACTCGGCGACGGTGGACGAAACCACCTATCTGGGGGCCGGCTACACCTTTTGGCAGGGGCACCGTTACTACCTCTCGTCCGACCATCCTCCGTTGGATCAGTTGTTCGACAGTTTGCCGTTGCTGGCGATGGACGTGCGTCTGTCCGACAACGCGCAGGCGCTCCTCAGCCGGCGGGCTGGTTACCCGTGGACCCTGACCTGGAGCGACGACATGCAGCCCCTGCAAACCCTCTTCCCACAAGGGCGAGATAACTGGTACTTCTGGGCGATACCGGAAGGACAGTTGTTCGGACAGATGTTCGTCTACGACAGCGCCAACGACGCTGACGCCATGATGTTCGCCGGTCGGTTGATGCAGGTGGGACTGACGCTCTTGGCCGGCGTGTTCATCTTTTGGTGGGCCAAACGGCTGGCCGGGCCGACTGCGGCCTTGCTCGCCTTGGCAACGTATGCAGCCAATCCCCTGGTGTTGGGCTACGGCCACTTGATTATCACTGATGTCGGCGGGATGGTCATGATTCCTGTCGCCGTGTTTGCGCTGGGCCGGTTTGTCGAGCAACCAGGCCGGACAACCGCCCTGTGGGCCGGCACGACTGTCGCCTGCTCCCTGGCTCTGGAATACAAGTCGTTGGTGCTTGGCCCGATTCTGGTCGCGTTGATCTGTCTGTACGCGTTGATGTGCCTGTGCGCGCTGATGCGCCTGTATCAGTCGAAGTTCCACCCGACCTGGTCCCACTGGCTGCAACTGCTGCGGCATTGCGGATGGATCGCGCTCGCCGGTTGGTTGGTCCTGCTCATCGCATACTTACCGGAATGGAAGTTTCCGCCGCCCATCTCACCGTCGCAAGCAGCTCAACTGGGCGTACCCAAGTGGTTCCAAGCCCTCCGGTTTGTGTTGATACCGCGCGACTTTTTCAAGGGGCTGGCGATTGTGCTGGCCCAAGCCTATCATCCGCGCGAGGCGTATCTCAACGGCCTTTGGAAGGACGGGGGGTGGTGGTACTACTTTCCGGTCGCCCTGCTGCTGAAAGTCCCCATTCCCATTCTGTTTTTGGCGGTGTTAACGCTCGGGCTATTGATCATCCGCATCCGCCGGCAGGAGTTTTCCGTCCTGGTGCCGTGGTTGGCGGCCGGGGTTTACCTCGGTACCTCCATGAGCAGCAAGGTGAATATCGGCGTGCGGTACACCCTGCCGCTCATGCCTCTTCTCGCCGTCGGCATCGCCTCGCAGTGGCCCGCAGTCCCGCGCAAATTGCGCCCCTTGGTGTGGCTGCTGATCGGCTGGCTCGGCGTGGAAACCCTGATCGCCTATCCGCTCTATATCCAGTACTTCAATGAGTTCGCTGGCGGCGCACAGAATGGATACAAGTACCTGGTTGACTCCAACTACGACTGGGGACAGGACGCGAATCGGCTCAAGCGGTTTCTCGCCGGCCGCGGCATCAGCCACATCTATCTGGATTACTTCGGGACGCAGTACAACATCGAGTACCTTAAGATCCCCAACACGCGCGTCAACGCGGAGCAAGCGCGTCAGATCACTGGCGGGTGGCTGGTGGTGTCCGCGTCCGAGTTGATGCGACCGGAATGGGCGTGGTTGCGCCAATCGCGGCAGCCGACGGCCCGGGTGGCCTACACGCTGTTCGTCTACCAGCTTGGCCGCACCGAATAACGCTGCCAATCCCCGTCGCGCGCGCCTGGCCGAAATGTCAGGGCCCGGATGGAACCGGGGGCGGCGCGACGGGAGCCGACAGATCAAGCGAGCCGGGCTTGCGCTGGAACACGTAGATTCCGCGTTCGGCAAACAGGCATTGGTAATCGGGATTGTTGGCGAAGGCCATCAAGGTCGATTTCGGGATTGGTGGATACATCCGCGCAAAGTTCATATCGAGATAGACCCAATCGTAGTGGAACATCTGCTGGGGATCGTCCTTCACCATGATATTGTTGGAGAACTTGGACCGGTCGGAAAAGAAGGCGCCTTCGCGGTCGGGCGCGTACAGCACGGGGACCCCGGCCGGTATCAACGCGCGGGCGCGCACCTGGGTGTCATAGTGCGGCAGCGGTTGGTACTCGTAGGGCGAAAACCAGAACGGCCAGTGGGCAATCGACATCACACAGATCAGCATGGGCAAGACCGGACACAGCGACACGGAGCCGAATCGTTTGCGAAGCAGCGCCTCCAGTCGCGGCACGGCAAACAGGCTGGCCAGCACCAGAAACGCCCCCGTGTACACGTTGTAATGCCAGGCGACCACTTTCATGCCGTTGTTGCCGGCGATCAGGTTGACGAACAGGTCGGGCACCGCAAACAAGACTTCCGGCGCCAGGAACGGGAGCAGCCACAATGCCGGTTGCAGCAAGTGGATCAAGTACGGGCCGTTATCCGGCTGGTTGAACGCCGCCCATAGTTTGGACGGATGAAACAGGATGTTGTGGAAAACTTCGCTCCAGTTGCCGCCCAGGTTGCCGAGATATCCCAGCGCCTCGTACCTCCAGCCGTGGGCGAAATACGGCCCGACAATCTTGAAATCCACCACCAGCGCCACCGCTGACACCGCCAGCGGCGCCACCCACCAGCGCCAGCCACGGCGTTTCCACAGCGCATACGGCACGAACACGAGCAGCGTCAGCGGTGTGTTCTCCTTGCCGAGCGCTGCAAAAATGCAGAAAGCGACAAACCAGCGGTAGTTCTCCGTCAGAAAAAAATAAAAACAGGCCATCAACAACGGCAGCACCCACTGGCTGGTGTGCAGTTGATTGACATTCTGCGACACGACACTGGGAAAGAACAGCAACGCCACCGCCATCAGCACCGCGCTCAGGTCGTCCTTCAACACGCGGCGCGCGATCAAGAACATGACCACCCCCGAGAGGCTGATACAGATCGTTTGCACGAGAAACAGTGTCCGCACGTCGGGAATCAGCGCGTACAACGGCCAGACGACAAACACTAGGGCTTCCTGGTGCTCGGCGAAATAGGACCGATCGATGGTGAAGTGCCAAAAGAACTTCCCGTGCAGCGACGACCAGAAGATGTGATTGACGACGGCAATATCGCCCCCCTCCCCTGTGTCAAACTGCCATTTTCGGCATGCCAACCAGAAGAAAGACAGGACATACACCACCAATATGCCCGCCAGCGCACGGCCTGCAGTGGTTTGTGGCAACAATCGTTTCATGAGGGTGGCGGTACCTTCCAATCCGATGCGCCTCCGAGACGATGGAACACGAACACATTCCGCTCGGCAAAGATCAGTTGGTACCGGGGGTTCTTGTACAACGAATCGAAGAACTCCTGCGTTACCACCGGCGAAAACCGGACTTCGTTGGCATCCAGAATGACGTACTCAAATTGCGCCGCGAACTCGGGCTTCTGGATCAGCGCGGAGGTAATGTACCAGTGTTCGCGTCCGGAGACGGCCCCCTGCAGGTCAGGCGGGACGAGCACGGAACCGTCCGGCGGCACGGCGGAAATCGCGCGTTCCAGCGAAGCCTGATATGGCAGAGAACGAAATTGCGCGGGTTGGAGCCAGGTAAACCAGTGCGCCGCCACCAGCAGCAGCAACGCGCACGCCGCCACCGTTTCCGTTGACCCGTTTGCGTACCGGGCGCGAACCCACCCGCAAACGCGCTTCAATCCAAACATCGCCCCGATGAACAGGAATGAGCCGGTGATCATGTTGTAGTGCCAGCCAATGACCTTCAACGCGCCGTTGTCGGCGACGAGGTTGATAGCCAGGTCGGGCAGGGCCATCAGGCTGCCGATGCTGAGAAACGGCAACACCCATGCCATCGGTTGCACCAACAACACGAAATACCGCACGTCCTCTTCCCCCAACAGATGATCGATCACCAGACCCGGCCGGGTGAGGGCGTTGAGGACGATGGCCTGCGTGCTGGTGCCCAAGTAGGCGAACATGCGATTGGTCACGTCCCACGTTTGCCCCGCGCGGAAATGCGGCATCAGCACGAACGTCACCAGCGCAAAATAGACGCCTCCTCCCACGATGGGCGTGGCGATCCATTTCCAACTGCGCCGTTGCAGCGCCGCATAGACCCCGAACATCATCACGGCCAGCGGCACATTCTCCCGGCCGAGGCAGGCGATCGCCGCAAACAGCAGGAACAGTCCGAATCGTTGCTGCATGAAAAAGTAAAAGGCAAACAGCAGATAGACGATGAGAAAGGACGGTTCCTCGACCTGGTTGACGTGCTGCGACACAATCGGTGGCAGCAACAGGAACGCAGCGGTCAGCACCAGGGCCGTTTGGTGCTTGTCGAACAACTTTCGTGCAATCAGGTACACCGGCACGCCTGCCAGCCCGATGAACAGGCTCTGCATGAAGATCAAGGTCGTGACACTCGGAAACAGCCAGAACACGGGCACCAGTTGGGCCCAGAGGAAAGCGGCGTGAAGGCCGAAGTTGCTCATCCCGCGCGAGGGGAAGTAGAACGGCCTGCCGCGCAATGTCCACCAGAACATGTCGTGGAAATTGCCGAAATCACCCGTGTCCCACCCGAAGACGGAGTACCGGCGACAGGCCAAACTGAAAAAAACCAGGACATAAATCCCGATCAGCCAGGCCAGTGGCTTGGCGTGCGCTGGCAGGCGCTTGCGCATGTCAGCCTCCGAGGAAGCGGTAACGGACAATCAATCGAATCATGTTCGTGCCCGTCTTGAGTGTGCCCTTGAGCGTCCCGGTGATCTTGGATTCGCCCACGCGTCCGCGATAGTTGACCGGGATCTCAATGATCTTCAATCCCGCGCGCAGCGCCAGAATGACCATCTCCGGCAGAAAATGGGACTTCGTCACCGTGAGTCGGCCCGCGAACCGCTGCAGCGCGTCCCGGCGCACCAGCCGCAACGTGCAACCGCAGTCGGTCAGGCATGGCCCGTTAAAAAGAAACTCCAGAATCTTGGCCACGGCGACATTTCCCCAGCGCAGCAGCCAGCCCATGTTCGCTTCGGCCCAGATCAGTTCCCTGGCGGTCCTTGTCCCGCAAACCATGTCGAAGTCTTCCGCATATGCCAGCAGTTTGACGACATCTTTGCCGACAAATGTGCCATCCGGCTCCGCCAGAATGATATACTCCCCCACCGCCTCCCGCAGCCCCCGCCGCAACGCCGCCCCATAGCCCTGCGTCGTCTCCGTCACCACCCGCGCCCCGGCCGCGCTCGCCCGCTCCACCGTGCGGTCCTTGGAATTATTATTCACCACCAAAACTTCATCCACCACTCCCGTCCCGGAAAAATCCCGCACCGCCGCCCCGATGTTGTCTTCCTCATTGTAGGCGGGAAACACCACACTGACTGTCTTTCCGTTCCACATGATCGGTTAGTCTCAGTCACGCCAACTGGGCGGAAGATTCCGCGAAATGTCCAGCTCGCCAAACTTCTGGCTCTGCCGCGCCCCCACCTTGCGCACCCACCCAGCCATGCGCTGCAACCCCTCCTCCAACTCACATCGCCGCTGCCGCCCAAACACCCGCTCCGCTTTGGCGTGGGCCGAGTAGGCGTGCTTGACCTCGTTGCGCGACGGCAGGTATTGCGGGCGAAACTCGACCCCCATCACCCGGCAGACCGCCCGCGCCAGTTCGTTGACCGTGTAGGGTTGCTCCGCGCCCACGTTGAACACCTCGTTGCAGGCGGCCGGCACATTCACCGAGCGGGCAATCACCGGCGCCACGTCCCCGATGTAGCTGAACGCCCGCGTCTGTTCGCCGTCGCCAAACACCGGCAGCGGTTTGCCCTGCAAAATGTTGTTCATGAAGATCCCCACCACGTTGCGGTACTTGTCGCCGATGTTCTGGCGTTCCCCGTACACGTTGTGGGGACGAAACACGATGTAGCGCAGCCCGAACAATTCGTGCGCCGCCCGTAGATCCAGTTCCACCGCATACTTGGCCACCCCGTACGGGTCCTCCGGCTGCGGCGCCAGTTCCTCCGTCATCGGCAACTGATTCCGCCCGTACACGGCAATCGACGACGTAAACACGAAGCATTTCACGTCGTGGTTCACCGCGGCATTGATCAGGTTCACGCTGCCAATGAGATTATTCTCATAATTGAACCGCCGAATAAAATGGCTCAGCCCTTCCGCCGCGTAGGCCGCCAAATGAAACACATAATCGAATCGGTGCTCGGCAAACAGCGCCGCAATCAACGCGGCATCGGTCACGCTGCCCTGAACGAACTTCGCCCGCGAATTCACATTGTCGGCAAACCCACCGGACAGATCGTCCAACGCCACCACGGCGCAATCCTGATCGACCAGATGGTCTACCACGTGTGATCCGATGAAGCCCGCCGCACCCGTTACTATGGCTTTCTTGCCCTGCATTAGGGGCCGCATCGTCGCCTAGTTCCCATGCCTCTGCAAATAAAAAGTTCGCCTCCATCGTAGAACGGGCTGCCTGCCCCGATTCCGAATCGGGGTCCCGCCCGTTCACCGCCGTTGTCGTTTCCTCTGTAGCGGCGGTCTATGACCGCCGTCCCGCCACCAGCAGACGGCTGGATCATCCAACGGCATTTGAGCACCGCCCTCTTTGCTCTTTACAGGCGTGGAACGTTGAGCCAAAAGTCCCGCCCACCGCAATCCGCAGCCTCTACCGATAGCGCCTGCCGCGTCGCCGCCCGCCGGGAGCGGTCATACGAAGAATCCACGACTCGTACAGACTAGCAACGCCAAACGCTCCCACGATCCCGGCAAAAAAGGCAGGCACGAGCATAATCAAACATGTACCCGACGACAGCGGAGCGGGCGGTTGCCCGACAATCTGCGGGATGGACTGCATAAACGTTTTGATTAGCTCGATGCAAATCAGGTAGGCGATTACGAAAATGACGGCGAACGCAACGCAGCCGATCCTAAATTTGTGCCAAAACCAGTCTGAATCCCCGTCCATGTTGGGTTTTATAGCAAAAAGCCGGACACAATTCAACCGCAGCGATTCGGGGGCTGTGTGAGCCAAACAATTTGTGCCGATTCTCTCTTGCGGCCCTTGCTGTCCTTGGCGCGATTGTGTTCCTTGCCGCGGCTTTCCGATAAAAGGCCGGGAGCGACACGGCCAAAAGACATTTCGTACCGGGCTGACTTAACTTCAAGAATACCAGTAATCAGGAGAACCAAGGCACTCTCTGCATAGCTGATCGAATTCGTGACTGCCCGGCTCCTGGTCCGGCTCAATACGCATTTGGCTTGCGTATTCAAGCTTACCGCAGCCATCACACATGGCGATAGGCTCAGTGTGTCCGCACACGTAACATTTATTCCTCTGACCTTGAATGACAAAGTCTTTCCATCCGCACTTCAGGCATGGCCAAATGTTGTTAGGGTGAATCTTTTCTCTGGTGAATGTTTCATTTGCGCGGCGAGATAGTTCCTCTCCATAATCCCGGACGCTGACCGCTTTTTGCCAGAGTTCCTTTGGGATTGCCTCTTTAAGATCGTCGTCAAGAAACCGTTCATGAAAATCAGCCATGAACCCCACCAGCTTCGCGAAAGCGGGTTTCAATTCGGCAGTGTTAAGAGAAAACTCACAGTGAACGATTTGGTTGCGCCATTCTGCGGCAATTTTGATCGTCTCCACATCAATCCGGCTCAATGGCAGTTCGCAGCCATCGCGCAGCCTCAATAGCGCGCCCCACAAATTTACTGTCTGTTCCCGTTTGTCCACGTTCTGAAAAACGAGCAGGCGGTGTTCGCGCGCCAGCTTCTCTTTCAACGACAGTTCGACGGCCTGTATCAGATTGAAAATCGCAAACTTCCACTGGCCCGGTTCCATTTCGGCGGCTACCGCCTTAGTGAGGGCTTCGGAAAGAAAACTGTAACTGTTTTCCAACAGTGTCAGCTCCAGTATGTGAGCTGGGGCCTTCGGATGGTCAGTCACTTCTTACCCCTTACTTGGCACTCTGAATTCGTCTTTGGTCGTTGCTCGGTAGTGTAACAATTGTGTTTCCATGCGGCAAGCGTTGCCCTTGCCCCTCCCTGCGGCTATTGTTTGGGCACCATGTGCGGTCGCTACACCCTCGCCGCTGACTTGAAGAAAGTGGCTGACCGTTTCGGCGCGCCGATGCCTGGCGATGAATGGGCCACGTGTGCGCCGCCACGCTACAATATCGCGCCGACGCAAGCGGTGAAGCTCACGTTTGGCCTACGGCCATCACGTGCCCCCCCCCGCTCCGGCTGACCGCCCTCCCTTCGTATCCTTCGTGTACGGAGTTTACCCCGTTTCCCTTCCGGCTCCCCGCCCCGAACGCTTTCGGGGCTGAATTCTGGATTCTGTCTCCTGTCTTTTCTCCCCGCCCCCGGCCAACTCCCCGACCCACTCCGTCCCCGTCCATGATCCATCGTATACCGATGCATCGTATACGGATGTATTATCAGAAGATATATTCTCCCTTCCACGCAGTGGCCGCGCCGCCCGGAGTTTCCCCCGAATCCTTTTCGGGCCGTATCGGGCCCGATTGCCAACCTCCCTCCAGTTTATGGATAGTGCTATCCATAACCTCCCCTGCCATCTGCCCTGCCTGCGGTGAGCTTGCCCGCCCTGAGCCTGTCGAACGGGTCCCCGCTTGCGATCGTTTGCCGCGGTTGTACGCCGCAAGCCGTGCTCACCAGCCCCTCCCGGCGAAGCCCACGCTTACCCGCCGCAGGCGGCGTTTGGCCTACAGCCATGACGCGCCCCCCCGGCCAACTCCCCGACCCGATCCATCCTCAACCATGATGCATCGTATACCGATGCATCGTATACGGATGTGTTATTAGAAAATATATTCTTCCTTCCTCGTAACGGCTCGGAGTCAGGTCTATCCATTATGCATTTCCCCCGGGGCTCACTTCCAGCCAACTGCGTCGTACCACCAGACCGCTGCTCTTTATGGTCCAGGCCGTGATACCTTCCACTGGAAGGTATCCCCACCTCATTGCCCCAGCGATTGTCCCATTCGCCTCATCCTGATAGGTGTCACTGACACCTATCGCCAATAGGAAAAGGAGCTCAGCGCTTTACATTTTGCAGGACTGCCTCGCGCTCCCCGCCCTGTCCTCCGTAGTCTCGACGAAGGAGGACTGCCCCTTGGCATTTTCGCTGCGCACTCACCATCCCATCCCGCACGCGGCTTCCGTCTCGTCCACGACGGTCACCGCGTCCCCCTACTCATCTTCGACTTGAATCAATGGGCTTGCTTACCTGACCTGGTACACTTCGTACTGAATACCTTCCGACACGGGTTTGGTCTCCAGCAGTTTGCTCCCGGCAGGTCTTGGCTCGGGGATGGTTACCGGCTTGCCCTGCACCTGCTTCGCCAACCTCAGGTTGGTTCTGAGCAGCAACCCGGGCGCGTCGATTGTTCCTTCGTAAAGACGCACTCTGTCCCTGGGAATGCCGCTCCGTTGATAGACCCGGGGGTCGATGTTTCCGAAAAACAGGATGTCTTCATACGTTATGGGCTTGAACTCCTTGTTTACGTTGACCCCGACAAGCGGGGCAACCGCAGAGACAGAAACGTATAATGTGTTGCTCGCGTCCAGACCGCGAAAACAATCCTCCAGCGCTTCGGTGAATGGCGCGGAAAATGCCACACGACTGCGGATTTGATACCCACCGAAGTAATCCTGCAAATACAGAGCCATCTCAATGACTCCGGCAACACAAGCGACGACAAGAAGTTTCCTTCCCATGTCCCGTTTCTGCCAGAGAAAGTGCGCCCCGATTGCCGCAACCAATGCCCAGAAAATGACCCCATTGATGCATCGACCGCTGTGCAGAGGGTCCTCGGTCAACACCGCCGCCACCGGGTAGACCAGAAGCCCCAACCCGAGGAAGCGATAGCTCGGCTCGGTTCTTACGCGACGGATCAGGCAATAAAGACCGGCCACGACCATCGGAACGAGAAAGCGGAACAGCTCTCCACCAAACCCGGTGTGCAGGCGCAAATTCGCATTGCCCTTCAGAAACAGAAACTGAGGGCTGAAGTACTCCAGATACCGCGTCGCCACTCCGGTGATGATCGAATTCCAACCAACGTTGTCCTGGAAGACGCCAACCATTTGGAAACGGCCGGTGAGCACCTCGGGTGTACGTGCCACCGCCACGATCATGGGCGCCAGGCACACAACCCAACCAACCACAAGCGCCAGACCCAGCTTCCATCGCCTCTTCAGTTCGCCGAAGTATGAAACCCCAAAGCAGATCAGCAGCAGCGCCGTCATCGGGCGACCGACACTGTAGGAGTACATGGCAACCGCCCAGGCCACTCCGGACAACACGGCGCAGCAATAGGAGTGTCTTCGGAATGCCAGAAGGGCCAGCAACCAGCCCGATGTCAACCCGAGAACCAAAGGCATGTACCCGCCCACGGCAATCCGGCTCACCACAAACAGCCAGGGCATCAGCGAGAAGCAGAAGCCAGACCCAAGGGCAAGCCACCGGTTCGGGCAATATTCGAACACCAGAAACGCAAACACGACCGAAGCGAGGATGCCCAGAAGTGCATCCGGCAGTCGGGCCGCCCATTTCTGCAACCCGAAGGCTGCCATGAACGGCGTCCGGGGATAGATCATCATCGAATCACACCACCCCGTCCGCCTTCCGCGATCATCGTCGCAGCAGCGGAAAAACACCGGAAGCCTCACTCCATACTCATCGGCTCCCGTCCTGGCAACGCAGTAGGCGTTGTACGCGTTGGCGCTCTCGTCAACGTAGAAGCCCGGGGGAGCGGAGCCGATCCTCCAGAAATGAAGAATCGAAGTCACCGTCACCAGCGCCGCCACGGCCGAGAGGAACGCCGCGCCTCGGAATCGCTCCCACGGGGACTTCGTGACAACCAGCGGATCCATTACAGTTTCACCGACCCTTCATAACATGCGATTGCAGTGTTAGCAGATAGAGCGGCTCCAGCGGCGATGATCAACAACGGGATGAATGAACGCAGTTTCAACAGTCCACGAGTTTATCCCAGCCTGCCACGCCCGACCAGCCCCGACTTCGCGAGTCGGGGCCAGCCTGTACTGATTCGCGCTCCTCCCGCCATGGACGCTTTGCCGAGCCGGCGGATTGAACCGCCCGAGTCAACCTCTCACGGAACAGCCTGCGCTCGTGCGGGAGATATGGTTTCGCACGGCGCAGAATACAATCGCCATCATGAAACCTAATAGAGACACGACTGAAACCCAGGCTCCCAACCGAAAACCAATCGGCGCATATTCGATCCGGATGTGATGATGCCCTGCGGTCAACGGAATAGCCCGCAACACGTAATTGGCGGGCAAGACTTCATAAGCCCGCTGCACGCTGCCAGCGAGCGGACGGGCGCGCCATCCGTTGCTGTACGCGTCTGTGATCAACAGAATCGCTGGATGAGGAAGATCGGCCTCGACGGTCAGTTGGTTCGCAGAAGAGTCCAGAAGCGTAACCGTTCCTTTCTCAGCGGAGGGTTGAGGGGCAGGGTTGGGCTCGGTTTCGAGGATGACTCGCTCTCGTGGATTGAAGGAGGGCGAATCCAGCGTTCGAAGAATTTCGTCGCGCTCCGAAATCACTTGGTACTGCTGGACCAATTGAAGCCGGTCCATGGGCGCATTCCCGGTCAAATCCCGGCCTGCGTACCCGTCGCGAGAAAACACACGTCGCAAGCGTAACATGGCGTGGACCCGAGTAAACCTCCGAAGGTGTATATCTTGATCAACTGGTTCCACCCGTTCTCCTTGAGTGAATGCCATGAACTCAGCGTAGCGTTTGTTGATGAGCGGCGCATATCCCCAAACGTCCTGTGTGCCGAGCCGGATAGCGATGTTGGGGTCCGGTGGGTAGAAAATGCGATAGTCCCCCCGGTTCTTGTCAAGAAAAGCCTCCAAATGCGACGCTTCCGTGGACGCGAGATCGAATGTCGCGATGGTGGATCTGGCGAACACAAAGATTTCGGCAACAGCCACCAGCGCCACAAGATAAGCCATTCTTCGGGCAGTTCCCACGAGAACCAGCAGTGCACTAAAAGCCAACAATTTGACTGCGGCGATGAATAGACCCCGCGAAGCGAACACGCCCGCCTCCTTCACGAACGATGGCGATTCGTACGTGGCGTTGACCGCTCGGATTGTACGGGACCACCACAGCGACGGCACCGGTGCGACCGCTGCAGCGTGAAGCCGCCATGCGGCGATTCCCACGACAACTCCGAGCAGGAACACGCCCAAAGCCAGCCATTTGCTACCCTTTGGATCATGAAGCAAACGATCCAAGCCGGCGCCGGCCAACATGACCAGAAACAACGCCGCTTCGATAATAAATTTCGAGTTGCCGCGAAACCGATTAAAACCGGGCACCCAACGGTAAAGAAGCTTGAACAAGGGGGTGTTCGCACCCAAAGCCAACACCAGCATGATTGCCAGCAGCGGGACCAGCGAGCGCCGCACTTCCCGTTTTCCGCACACGGCGCCGTAAGCAGCCAGCACCAGTCCACTCACGCCAATGAATAGGCACATTTCCCACCAAATCCAGCGTCCCCAATACGGCAGTTCGGTCTCGTTGCCGAAAAATCCCGGCACCAGGAGGGTGAGCAGGTTCTGTGGGGCGAAGGATACCGTCGAGGCGTATTCATATGTCACGCCCCCGGCGCGGATGCTTTCGGAGGCGACTTGTGAGGTCGTCAGGAGTTGGACAGCGCCTAATGCGACAGCTCCGACATACATGGCGGAAACCCCGAGGAGAACCGTTAACCGATGGCGACAACCGATCAATCCGAAGAGCGCAAGCGAGGCCGCTGCGACTCCGGTATAGAAGCAGGCTTGAAAATCACCGGCGAGTATCTGCATGGCGATGGCGGCCATACCCACCACGACCCAGCGCCACATCCGCGTCCGTGTCCACTCATCCACTGAAGCGAACACGAGCGGCGTCCAGGCAATGGCGTACAACACGGACAGATGTCCGGCATAGACGTGAAGAAAATACGAGCCGGAGAACATGAACAACGTGCCCGCCACCACCGCCGCGATGGGATGCAGTCCACGGCGCACCCCCCAAAAGTACGCAAACAGCCCGGCGAGAAACACGTGCAGAGCGATGCCAAGATTGATGGAACGGGCCAGCGGCAGTACTGCGTCGAGCCAATTGCTCGGGTACAGGACTTCGGTCTGGCCCAAACCCAGATGGGGCATTCCGCAAAACACGTGCGGATTCCACAGCGGCAAGCGACCCTGCCGGAGTTGCTCTGCCGTAAACCCCCGCCAGTAGATGAACTGCTTCGCAAGGTCCTTTCCGCCCTCGGACAACACAGTGGGGTCCCTCGCGAACAACATTTCCCCAAACATGCAGAAGCTCAAGCCCAGCAGAATTGCAACTGCTACCCGGTGGGCAAACAATGCGGCAGTTGCTTTGTCTGTTGTCGTTGGAGGCAATTCGTAGGACAAGATACTCCGCGCGGGTCCGTGGGGGAAGTTTTAAGTCGATGGTCCCATAACCGTTGGACGCTTTCCGAAGCTTGCCCTTTGAATGCCCCAGTCTGCCCCTCACTGGGCCGCCCGGGCTCGCGCCAGCGCACTCTGGGCTTGAACGAAATCAGGCCTGATTCGCACCGCCTGCTCGTAGTGCTGGATCGCCTCTTGCGTGCGCCCCATCTGCTCCAACGCGACGCCCAAATTGTAGTGCGCCTCGGCATAATCGGGCTGGATCTGCAGGGCTCGTTCATAGTGGCCAATTGCCTCCTGCACCTTGCCTGCTTGAAACACAGCATTCCCCAGGTTGTAGTGCGCCTCGGCGTAATCAGCCTTGATCCGCAGTGCCTGTTCGTATTGGGCGATGGCCTCCTCCAGCCTGCCTTGCCGTTTCAAAGCGATCCCAAGGTTGTAATGTGCGGCAGCTAGGTCTGGTTTGATCCGCACGGCCTGTTCATACTGGCCAATCGCTTCCTGCACGTTGCCCGTCTGCATCAGCACAAGCCCCAAACCGTTGTGTGCCTCGGCGGAATCAGCCTTGATCCGCAGCGCCTGCTCGTAGTGCCCGATCGCTTCCTGCAGCCGGCCCTGTCCCATCAGGGCGGCTCCGAGATTGTTGTGTGCCTCGACGTAATCAGGCTTGAGTCGCAGTGCCTGCTCATATTGCTCGACCGCGCCCTGTATCTGGCCCAGTTGAGCCAGGGCGCGCCCCAGGTTGTAGTGGGCCTGGACAAGATCGGGCTTGATCCGCAACGCCAGCTCGTAGCGCCGCGTCGCCTCCTGTACCCGGCCGGCGGTCTCCAAGGCGACTCCCAGATTGTAGTCTGCGTCAGCATAATCGGGCTTGATTTGTAGCGCCTGCTCGTACTGCCCCATCGCTTCCTGCACGTTGCCCATCTGCATCAGCGCAAGCCCCAGACCGTCGTGCGCCTCGGCATAATCCGGCTTGATCCGCAACGCCCGTTCGTACTCCCCGACGGCCTCTGCGGCATTCCCGGCTTGGAGCAACGCCGTCGCCAGGTTGCTGTGCGCCCGATGATTGTTGGGGCACGTCTTCACAGTGTCCCGCCAAATACCCAGCGCCGTGTGGTAGTCCTGATTGCGCTGGACGGTCAGAAACGCGAGCACCACCGCCACTGTCCCCACCGCCACGCAGCCCAGCACAACGTCCTGCGCCTCATTCAATAGCCGTTTCCCGACCGCAAACACGCCGAGCACCACCGCGGCAACCACAGCGGCCAGCGGCAGGTACATGCGGTGTTCCACAATCGCATCCGCCACCGGCACAAAACTGGAGGTGGGTGCCAGGATCACGAAAAACCAGGCCCCGAGAAACCCCACCGACGGCCTGCGCCTCCACGCCCAGACCGTTCCCAAGAGCAGCGCCGCCACCACGATCTGCCCCGGCAACGCCCCCAACCCGTTCCCCACCGCTGACGAGTCGGACGGCCACCCATAATCCAAACACAACGGATGAGGCCAGAACGTCAGGCGTAGATAGTGTGCCACCGCCACCGTCTGCGTCAGCGCATACCGCAACGGGGAGGTTCCCTTGTACCCAGGCCCGGCGCTCGTTTTCCAATCGGATGGCGCGTTTGCCAGCAACACCGGCAACAGCAACCACGTGGCCGCCAACCCGCCGTACAGCCAGCCGCGCCGTCGCATCGCTTCACGCCACGAACCCGTCAGGAACACACGGTCATACAGAAGCGCGACCAGCGGCGCCGTGACCATGACGGGCTTGGTCGCCATCCCCAAAGCGCAACTGACCAGCGCGCCGATCTTCCACAAATTACCACGGGCCGGGTCCTGGCTGCGAATGACACAGTACAACGTCAGCAGATAAAACAACCCCATCAACGATTCGCCCCGCTGGATGGTATACGTCACACTCTCCGTTTGCAGCGGATGCACCAGCCAGATCAACGAAATCGCCCCGGCAAGCAACGCCGACGCCGCGCCGAACTTGGACCGCAAGGCTTCGCAGATCAACGTCCGCCGTACCACTCCGTACAACGTCAGTGCGGCGAGGATGTGAATGCCCACGTTGAACGCGTGGTATCCCCATGGGTTGAGCCCGCCGAGCGCGTAGTTCACCGCCAGTGAGAGATCCACCACCGGTCGCGACGTGTGCGCGATGACCTCCCCGGGCCGCCACAGTTGGCGAATGCGAGGGTTCTCCACGATATGCAGACCATCATCGAAAACAAACTCGCCGTGAAAGCTGTTGTGATACACCCCCAGCCCGGCGGCGATGATCAATACCGGAATAAATTGACGCAGTTTCAACGGGCCAGCAGTTTACCTGAGCCTGCCGCGCCCGACCAGCCCCGACCTCGGAAGTCGAGGCCAGCGTTCACTCCTCCATGGTTCTCCCGTCCGAAGAACGTATATTCCCCATCTGGAACCACTGCTGAATGATAAATCCAAGTAGGTCGTCAAGAACGCCCGTCAGGCAATATCCAAATCGCAGCAAACGGACGCTGTTCTTACTCACTGACCTATCCCGGCACTGCCTGAATCCATTCGATTATCTCAAAGGTTTGTTCACGCACCCACCCCCGGCAAGGATTACCGAGATCAAACAGTTCACGCCCTCAGAGTGGGCCAAGGCGCTATCCACTCAACTCGCACCGGCGGCCCGAAGTTGTCACGACGCAGGAAAAGGGAGCGCAGCCGGGGATGGTTCACCGAGTCGTGAACGAGGCTTGAGTCGTTTGTGGTTTCGTAGCCGTTGAGCCCTCACGGCACCAGGCGCACGCGGTAGTAGCGGGCAGGTGTGTTCGTCGCGCCGCCGATGTCGAGGAAGTTGGTGGAGCCGAGGGTTGTGCCGGGAATGGCGACGGCGGCACTCAGATCGGTGAAATTGTTTATGTAACTGCCATTCGGTTGCGGCGCGTTGGTCTGTACGACGTAGCTGCGGCCGCCAACGGTGGTCCAGATGAGGTTGATGTCGCTGGTTTGCTTCGCCATGCTGATCACTTTGAAGTAGGAGGCGTTCACGACGGTTCCGTTGTTAAAGAACGTGTCCTGGAAATTCGTCGTGCCATCCATAATATCGATGATGCCGTTGTTGACGACCGGGTCGTAGGATTCCAGAACGCTGCCGTTCTCGGCATGCATGATGCCATTGTTAATGAGGCTGCCCATGAAGGTGAGCGTGCCGCCGCAGTTGGCCAGCACGGTGCCGCCGGCATCCACCAGTACATCGCCGTTGATCGTGCCGCAGCCGCTCAGAGTGGCGTTGCTGGCAATCTCCAGGCCGTTGCCAAACCAGTGAACTCCCCCCATCAGATTGAACGTGGCCGCGCTACTGCCGTTGCCGACGAGGAAGTTCTGGCTGTTGGTCACCACCGTGCCCCCGCTGCTGAGCGCGCCACCGGGAAAGGCGAACTGACTGTTGGCGCCATTGGTCAACACCAGGCTGTTAGCCTGCACCAGGCCGCTGGAGATGGTCATCTGACCAATCCCGTTGCTGCCGATGACAATGCTGCTGCTGGGCGCCAGCAGTTGCCCGCCGTTGACCCAGGCGGTGCCGGTGCCCACGATCAGGCCGCTGCTCACGGTAAGAGCCCCGCCCGCCACCGTCAATGTGCCTCCGCTTCCGGCTACGCCGCTAGTGCCGACAGACAGCGCAGAAGCCACAACGGTGCTGCCGTTGGACAGTGTGAGTTGGCCGACACCGGAGTCGCCGATGATGGTGGTGTTAGCGGTCGCCGTCAACGTGCCGCCACTCATCCAGATCCAGCCTGTGTCGCCCGAAGAGAATCCGAGGTCCAGCGTCGAGGAGATGATCATCTGGCCCCCGGAAATGGTCAGGGTGCCCTGGCCATTCTCGCTCTGGGATTCGTACCCGACGAATACGACCATACAGTCGGCGCTGCCACCGGACATGGACATGGTGCCCGAGCCCCCAACGCCGATCTCGAAAAAACCGCTCAGAATATTCAGGGCGCCGCCGTCCACTACCACGCCCGACGGGCCGTCGACCACCAACACGGCGTTGGTACCGACCAGGTTGACGAGCCCGTTGGTTTGGACCGCCAACTGCCCTTGACCGCCCGCGCTGCCGCCCAGCAGAATCTGGTTGGCCAGAACCGTCCCGTTGCTCACGATCATGGAACCGACGCCAATTCCGCCGGTGACTGTGCCGTTGTTGCCGATGCCGACGACACCATTGGTGACCACCAGTTGACCGCCTTCGGTGACGGTAACGATGCCGGTGGAGTTGGCGGAACTGCCAGCCACAAGGTTCGAGCCAGCCTGCTCGCTGCCGCCCGCAATGGTGACGGTGGCGTTGTTCACCTGGTAGCTCTGGGCGTGCTGAACCACGCCGCCGTTGGTGACGACCAGATTGTCGGTCTGGAACGTGCCCACGCCGAGAATGAGCGAGCCGCCGTTGACCACGACGCTTCCGGTGCCGCTGCCATTGGTGACAATCAGGCTGCCGAAGCCCTTGATCGTGCCAAAATTGGAAACCACGCTCGACGCTTGGAGAAGACCACCCTGCAGGTTCAGCGTGTTGCTGGCGGTAATGCTGAGCACCTGAATGTCGGTGACTGAGCTGCCGGCACCGACCGTGAGCATGTTGTTGGTGGCCGGGTTCCCGAAGGCGCTGCCGATCCAGAAGTTGGTCCCGCCACAGTCCAAAACAGCACCGCCCTGAACCGTCGCGGTATTGTTGTACGACCCGCCAAAGGTGCCGGTCGATCCGTTGCCGATAACGTTGACGCGCGTGGCGTTCTGTTGGCCGCTAAGGAACATCGTGGCACCACTGTCCAACAAAATTGTGTTGTTGCTGGAGCCATCGCCGTATGGCCCACTGCCCAGCCTTAACGAGCCGTAGCCATCACTGCCCAGCACTGCCCCGTTCGAAACCACCACTGAATTCCCGAAGCTATTTGAGTTGTTGCCGATAATTAATCCACCGTGGCTGTAGGTCCAACTCGTATTAGTCCCGCTGATCACAAGGATCCCGCGTCCACCACCGCCGTGGCCCATGGACACGTTGCTGTACCCAGTCCCGTTGGTTAGGAACAGTGTTCCAACACCGTTCAGGCCGAGAGCGGTCCACGAGTTCGCCCCTGAGAGCGCGTACCCGCCATTATTGTTAGAGGCGAGATAAACGGTCGTCGTGCTGGTCGATGTGCTGCCAACCACAAACCCCCAGTGATTGCCGTTGGCGGAAGGAGTTATGCTGAGTTGGGACGTGCCCAAGTCTAAAGTGACGGTGGCGACGGTACCAGAGGCGTTGCTGAAATAGTTGCTCGCGATGCTGACATTGTCGGTCAGCGTCACGTAGTATGTGCCAGCGTTGGTAAACCACGCGCTGGCGCCGTTATTTGGGAACCCCCCTGTGCCGCCGGTGCTGTTTGTCTCCCAAGCGTAGGGGTCCTGCCAGACACCACTGGCATCTGTATTTGTCCACGTGAGGTCCTGTGCGCGAACGTTGCCCGGGATCACGAACAATCCCAAGGGGAGCGCCACCGCCACAAACGCAGTGACCGAACTGATAATCTTCTTCATCTTTCTCACCCTACTCCAAATCGAATACGATAGGTTGAGCGCCGCAGTGACCAACGCCGGTGCGAGTGAAGGGAGTTAGTCTGACCGTTTTCATAATGTCTCTTGGCGTGCGAAAGGCACGCGATGCAACTGAGTGATTGGATTGGCAGCCGAGAAAGCACGGCACGCCAGTTGTGAGTGGAGATCGGCTTGAAGGCTACAGGGATTAGGCAAGCGTTCGGGATCGGACACGCCGCTTAGAATCAACGTCTGGTTCAAATCCATTGTCGCGCCGACTCGAACCCGAAACTGGGCAGGTCAGCGTCGTGGCTGCGTACCCCTCACCGCTTATGAAGATTATCACAACGTTAATCCTCCCGGCAAGCAAATTCGGAGCTTCCAAGCTTGGCTCAAGATAAATGGATTTCGTAAACCGTCTTCGGCGACGTCAAGGTTTCACAAGAAGAGCGGCGGCAACACCAACCTCAACCCACGTGCTCCGTCAGCCGGATACGACATAACCGTACCAAGGGCCGTTTTCTCGATTTATAAACCCACCCCGGACGCCCTGACTGTTCCCCACTACCCGTCTTCTGTGTCAAGTTACCAAGTGGCGGGTGGCGTGATCGGCGGTGGATTGGTCGGGGCGAGGCTGGGCGGCGGCACCACGAGGATCTCCAGTACCGTCGTCGCCGCCGCTTGTGCCTGGGGATTGTTGGTCAACGAGAGTTGCGGGGAGCCGTTGAAAACACCGTTCGTTCCCACTGCCGATTTCGCTTCCACAGAGGCGCTCTTTGCCCCCACGCCGCTGGTCAGGACACCCGCAACTCGCGCCGTGGAGGTTGCCGACAACAGCGCGCCATTGGTGTTGATGGCCGTGACCCCGGCCATCGTTGCATTGGTGAACAGCGCGGAGGAACCCGGCTCCTGCTGCAGGCCCAGTTTGAACGCGGCCGCATCGTCCCGCGGCACTTCCACGAACAAGACTTGCCCGGTCGATCCCATCGACGGCGAAACCGAAATGATTTTCCCATTGTATCGGGCCGCCAATTCCTCGGTCCGCCCTTCTGCCTCCTGGAGGTTTCGCGACTGGACCACAACGACTCCGCCAACCTTGGAGGGCTCAATTCCCGCATCTCGCGCCAATGTCGAGACTTCGGCATCTGACAGAGTCGGCGTGATCGCGGGGCCATTGGTCCCAGCAGTACTTGTGGGTACTTTCCGCTTTGTTCCCGAGGTGAACTTGATGTTGATATTGCGTCCGCCGGTCGTTGTAGCGGGTTTGGCCTGCGCGCCAGCTGATTGGCCGTTTCCAGAGACGGATTCCGGCGCGTTATCGACCGGCGAGCCGGTAGCAGTCTCGGTCGCCACCTGCGCTTCCGGCGACGGCGTGGATTCAACCGCGGGAGCGGCCGCCATCTCGTTCTCCGGGGCCGGTGCGGGCTGTAAGAGCTGGGGAACAGACGCTGATTCCGACGGCGCGCTGCGGACCGGCTCCGCTTTGGCCACTACCGGGGGCGACTGCTCGGTCGCCGAGTTCTCCTCCTGCGCCACTTGGTCGCTGGCGGCAGTCTCGTCGGGCGGAGGCTGTCTAAACTGGATTACCAACAGAGCGATCGCGATCAGCGCTGCCGCTTCCATCGGAATCTTCAAAAGATACGGACGAAACAGATAATCGAACCACGTGAGCGCCTCGGGATCATCGCCGCGGCTGATTTTGCGGCGCACCTCAGCCAGGAACTCCGCCGCCGGCTCCAGCTTCGGCAACGCCGCCGTTCCCGCCGTCAGCGCCTTCAGTTCGGCCAGCGCCTGCTGACATTGCGGACACGATGCCAGGTGCGCCTCAACCAATTCCCGTTGCGGCGGTGTCAACTCTCCGTCCAGATAGGCCGACAACTCCGGCTGGATGACGTCGCAGTCTTTCATCCGTTCGCCCTCATGGTTCGTCCTGCATGCGTTCCCGCAACTCTTCCCGCGCCCGGGCAATCCGCGATTTCACCGTGCCAAGCGAACAATCCAGCACGATCGCGATCTGCTCGTAGCTGAGGCCCTCGACGTTGCGCAGGACCAGCACTTCGCGGAATTTGCGGGGCAGTTCCTCGATCTTGCGGCTGAGCCGTTCCACAAACTCGGCTTTCACCGTTTCCACATCCGGCGCATCGCCGCTGGCCGCCATCTGCATCGGCGCTTCGCCATCGGCCATCTCCACCGGCGCATCCAGAGACACGCTCGACTGGCGCCCCCGCCGTTTCCACCAGCGATGCTTGTTGCGGGCAAGGTTCACCACGATCTGATGCAACCACGTCGTGAACTCGCATTCCCCACGAAAATCATTCACGCTCCGATAAATCCTTACGAACGCGTCCTGGGCCACCTCGGCGGCGTCTTCCCGGTCGCGCAGCACCTGAAAGGCGACGTTAAACGCCCGTTGCTGGTGGCGCCGAACCAGCTCATCGAACGCCGCTTCGTCGCCGACCCGGCAGCGTCCCAGCAGTTCCTGGTCGCTGGCGGTCTTTTTTGCGTCCGCTTGTATGACACGCTCCATCGGGAAATGTTCCACCCAGTTTGACCTTGTGGTGGGCGCGTTCGCTCGCCGGCCACCTCCTCAGCAGCCGAATTCCGGCTTGGCCTCCCGGGTCATCAGATCCCGCACGGCCTGTTTGGTGGCCTTGCCCTCGTAAAGAATCGCGTACACCTGTGATGTTATCGGCACTTCCACCCGCAGGCGGCGTGCCACCTGCCAGGCTGATTTGGCTGTCCGCACGCCTTCGGCAACCATTTGTGTGCTCGCCGCAATCTGCTGGGGTGGCTCTCCCCTGCCAAGCCGTTCGCCAAACCCGCGGTTGCGGCTGTGCCGGCTAAAGGCCGTCACGATCAGGTCGCCCACGCCGCTCAGTCCGAAGAATGTCTCGCGGCGCGCCCCTAAGGCCACGCCGAGCCGGGTTATCTCCGCCAGGCCCCGCGTGCACAGCGCTGCTTTGGTGTTGTCGCCGAAGCCGATCCCGTCACAGGCCCCCGCGGCGATGGCGATGATGTTCTTGAGCGCGCCGCCCAACTCGACGCCAATGACGTCGTCGTGCGTGTAAATGCGGAAACGCTCATTCATGAAAATCTTCTGGGCCGTCGTCGCCAGCGCCGGATCTTTGGCGGCCACAACCACGGCGGTGGGAATGCCGCGCGCGACTTCCTCGGCGTGGCTCGGGCCCGAGAGAACAATGATCCGATCCGTGCCGAGCACTTCGCCAATGACTTCGCTCATGCGCGCCCCGGTCTCGTTCTCGATTCCCTTGGCGACGCTGATCAGCGGCACGCCCGACGGTAGAAACGGTTTGAGCTGTTCGCAAATCGGCCGCATTCCGTGCGACGGAACCGCCAGCACCACCAACTCGGCCCCGCGCAGGGCTGACGCCGTGTCCAGCGTTACCAAGATTTCCTTCGGGATCTTCACCCCTGGCAGAAACGCCTTGTTCTCTCCCGCCGCCAATATCGGATCGACTTCCTCGGGGAGTCGTCCCCAGAGCGCGACCTTGTGGCCGTTTCCCTGCAGCAAAACGGCCAGGGCCGTCCCCCACCCGCCCGTGCCGATGACCGCGATGTTCATTTCATCTCCCCTCACCTTGATCCTCTCCCCGCTTGCGGGGAGAGGAAACCGCCCCCTGTAGTCCCCTCTCCCTCTCAGGGAGAGGGTCAGGGTGAGGGTTTGACGGCTTCGCGATGATCCGGTTCTCGGTCCCCGCCAGCAACCGCTGGATGTTCGACTTGTGTTTGTAAATCGCCACCGCCGCGACAATCACCGTGAAAATGAAGAGTGTCATGTCCTTCTCAATAAACCACGTGGCGATGGGAAGCGATACGGCGGCACAGATGGAGGCGAGTGATACGTACCGACTCAACAGGAAAACAATAAGCCACACCGCCAACGCGCACGCCAGCGGGAACGGAAGAAATGCCAGCAACGCGCCCGCGCTCGTCGCCACACCCTTGCCGCCTTTGAACTTCAGCCAGCACGTCCAGTTGTGCCCCGCGATCACCGCAACACAGCAAACGATCTGCAACGATGCCGCGTCCACTTGCCCAAACAGACGCGGCCCGAGGAATACCGGTATAAATCCCTTGAGCGTATCCATCAGCAGTACCGTGATTCCCGGCCCCTTCCCCAGCGTGCGCATCACATTCGTCGCGCCGATATTGCCGCTGCCGACCGTGCGGATGTCGATGCCGCGCGCTTTTGCCCACAGAAATCCCGTGGGGATCGAGCCGATCAGATAGGAAGCGACTGCACAACCAATGAAGATGGCCGCGCTCATGCACCGGACTGTAGCCGATTGCCGCGAAATGCGGCAAGCCCGATTCCAAGCGCCGAGATGGCGATGCATCCAGCCACGAAAACATCTCCGTGCCGGGTGTAGAACGTTTGCGAGTGCTCGGCCGGCACCGTCAATTCGCAACTCAGGCTGCCCGGCACGAACGGCGGGCACCGGGAGTGAATGAACCCGTGCTCGCTAACGACGCAGGTGACGCCATTGTTCGTGCTGCGCACCAGCGGGCAGCGGTTCTCCACGGCGCGGAAGACCGCGTTGGCCAGATGCATTTCCAACTCGGGCGACGTCTTGAACCACGCGTCGTTGGTAAGGTTGACCATGAAATCGACGTCGCGCTGGACGAATTCCCGGTACAACCCCGGCAACGTGTCCTCGAAGCAAATCACCGCTCCAAAATGGAATCCGTTCACTTCGAAGACGGTGTAGTCGTTGCCGCTGCTCATGTTGAAGAAATCGTCCACGTTGTAGTCCTTCGGCCCGACCATCTTCAACAACGGCGCCCAGGCCGATCGCAGCGGGACATATTCGCCGAACGGGACGAGGTGGATCTTGCGGTAAACGGCCGAAATGCGCGGTTGTGGAGTGAACAGGATTGCCGCGTTGTATACCTTGGGGCTGCGGTCGTCAAAGAATCCGCTGAGCAGATGCGCTTGCGATCTCGCCAGGATGTTGGTGACCAGCGTGACGGATTCCGGGTCGTATTGCACCGCCCAGGGCATGGCCGTTTCCGGCCAAATGATCAAATCCGGGTGGCCGGCCAGCAATACATCCGTGAGATCGCGCAGCCGGCTGAGAATCAGCCCCCGTTCGCCGGGCTCGAACTTCAGCGACTGCGGAATGTCCGGCTGGGCCAGCCCCAACCGCAGCGTCCGGGTCTTCAGTTCCTGGCCCGACCTGATTTCCCCAAACCCATGCAGGAACGCCAGGCACACCAGCAGCATCGCCACGTAAAATTCCCAGCTCAACCGGCGCATCGGGGCCGGGTCGCCAATGTGGCGGACGAACCGGCGGATGGTGAAATAGAACGCGTAGTTCACGAAACACAGCAGCGCGGACACGCCGTAGACGCCGGTGACGCCGGCGAATTGGATGAGCGGCCCGGCCTGCCATTGGCTCACGCCGAGAAAATTCCATGGGAACCCGCCCATCAAAAACCAGCCGCGCACCCATTCGATCGTTGTCCAACAGGCCGAACCAACCAGGGCGGCGGCCAGATTGCGGAGGATCGAATCGCCAGGGCCGCTCTCCGATGTCGCGCCGGCCCCGGCGATGCGCGTGCTGATGATGGCAAACATCGCCGCAGCGGCGCCGAAGTACAGGGCCAGAAACGCGATCAGCGCGACGGCACCGGGTACGCTGACGTGAACCACCCACCAGGTCGTCAGCCCGAAAAACGCCAGCCCGGCGATGTAGCCGCGTCGGAACGCCTCGGCCCACGGGCAATTCTCGACGGCGAACAGCAGCGGCACCAGCGACAGCCACGCCATCTGGCCGATGTTGAAAGGAGGAAACGCCCATGCCGTCGCAACCCCGGTAATGATGGGCAACAGCCACCGACCCAGACGGATCGTTGTAGCCCCGAGCTTCATTCGGGGTTGTCTTGTCCGCCCCGAACTGGCTTCGGGGCTACAATCTGGAACCTACACATTCTTTCCGCAGCAGTTCTTGTATTTCTTGCCGCTCCCGCAGGGACAGGGCTCGTTGCGGCCCACTTTCGGGACATCGCGACGAACCGGTGCCGTCGTCTTTTCGATGGCTTCCTCAACGACGTCCTTGCCAGCGGCGCCACCCGGCGAACCAGCACCCGGTGGCCTCGGGGCCTGACTCAAGCCCGAGCCTGAATCCAGGTCCGGCGCGCTGAGTTGTTGCGGCAGCGCCCGCAGGAAGTTCTCAAACGCCGCCAGCGAGCTGGCGGAGCGGAACACGTTGTTGGCAATCTCGTTCTTCACGTTGTCCTGCATCTCGTCGAACATGGCGAACGCTTCCGTCTTGTATTCGACCAACGGATCCTTCTGGCCGTAGGCGCGCAACCCGATGCCGTCACGGAGCTGGTCCATGTTGTACAGGTGTTCCTGCCACAGCCGGTCCAGCGCGTTCAGCACGATCAGCCGTTCGATGGCCTTGAGCACCTCGGGATTCTCGTTGGCCGCCTTGGCGTCGTAGGCGCGTTTGACCTTCTGAAGGATGACATCCCGCAATTCCTCGGCGGTCCTGCCCTCCACGTGCTCGCGCCGCAATCCGATGGGGAACGCCTGGTTCGCCCACCGCACCAGCGCGTCCAGTTGCCATTCCGCGGCGGACTTGTCTTCCGGGCAATACTCGATCACCCGCGCCTCGACCACCTCCTCGATGATGTCGAAAATCGCCTCCCGCGGGTCCTCGGCGTGGATGATGTCATTCCGAAAACCGTAGAGCACCTCGCGCTGCTTGTTCATCACGTCGTCAAATTCGAGCGTGTGTTTGCGGATCGAGAAATGGTGTTCCTCAACGCGGCGCTGGGCGGTCTCGATGGACCGGTTCAGCCAGCGATGCTCGAGCGCCTCGCCCTCCTTCATCCCGAGCTTCTCCATGACCGTGCCGATTCGCCCGCCGCCAAACAGCCGCATCAGGTCGTCTTCCAGCGACACGTAAAACCGGCTGCTGCCCGGATCGCCCTGGCGCGCGCAGCGTCCGCGAAGCTGGCGGTCGATGCGCCGGGCTTCGTGGCGTTCGCTGCCGGTGACGTGCAGTCCGCCCACTTCAGGCACGCCCTCGCCGAGTTTGATGTCGGTGCCGCGGCCCGCCATGTTGGTGGCGATGGTGACGGAACCGCGCTGGCCCGCGCGGGCGATGATCTCGGCCTCGCGCTGGTGATATTTCGCGTTGAGGACGTTGTGCGGAATCCGCTGCCGGCCCAACATGCGCGACAGCACTTCACTGGCCTCGACACTCACCGTGCCGACGAGCACCGGCTGGCCTTTGCGATGCCGCTCGACGATCTCGTTGATGATGGCGTTGTATTTCTCACGGCGCGTCTTGTAGATGACGTCGTGTTCGTCTTTCCGCACGCAGGGTTTGTTGGTGGGAACCACGATGACGCCGAGCTTGTAGATGTTCTCGAATTCGGTCGCTTCGGTCTCCGCCGTGCCGGTCATGCCGGCGAGTTTCTTGTACAGGCGGAAATAATTCTGGATGGTGATCGTGGCCAGCGTCTGGGTTTCGCGCTCGATGGCCACGCCTTCCTTCGCCTCGACGGCCTGGTGCAGGCCGTCGCTCCACCGGCGACCGGGCATGAGCCGGCCCGTGAACTCGTCGACGATCATCACCTTGTTCTCCTGAATGACGTACTCGACGTCTTTCTCGAACAGGCAATAGGCGCGCAGGAGTTGGGAGATGTTGTGAATCTTCTCGCTCCGCTCGTCGAAGGTCTGTTGGACGCGCTGCTTCTCCTTTTCCCGTTCGCCCTCCGGCACTTGCCGGGCGTCGACTTCCTGCAAGGCCATGACCAGATCGGGAATGACAAACGCGTCGGGGTCGTTCGGATTGAGGAACTTGCGGCCCTTCTCGGTCAGGTCGGCATCGTGCTGTTTCTCGTCGATGGTGAAGAACAGTTCCTCCTTCAGGTCGAGCATGTCTTTCTTGGTCGAGTCTTTCAGCACCTCCAATTCCGCCTGGTCCACCAGTTGCCGTATCTCCGGCTCTTCCATCATCTTCTGCAACTGCTTGTTCTTCGGCATGCCGAGCTTGACCTCGTACAGCAAACGGCCGGCTTTGGCCGTGCGTCCGCCATCCTCGCCGGTGTTCCCGGGGGAACGCCCGTCGAGCAACTGCCTGGCCTCGCTCACCAGCCGATTACAGAACATGGTCTGCGAGCGGACCAGTTCGGCAACCTGTGGCTTGTATTTGTCGTAGGCGTGCGTCGACACCGTCGCCGGCCCGCTGATGATCAGCGGCGTGCGGGCTTCGTCGATCAGAATCGAGTCGACTTCGTCGACGATGGCGTAGTAATGGCCGCGCTGCACCTGCGTTTCCAGGCTCGTGGACATGCCGTTGTCCCGCAGATAATCGAAGCCGAACTCGGCGTTCGTGCCGTAGGTGATGTCACAGGCGTATTGCGCGCGGCGCAGCAGCGGCGGCTGGTCGTGCTGGATGCAACCGACCGTCAGACCGAGAAACTTGTACACTTCCCCCATCCATTCCGCATCGCGCGCCGCCAGGTAGTCGTTCACAGTCACGAGGTGAACGTTGCCCCCGAGCGCGTTCAAATACAGCGGCATGGTGGCGACCAGCGTCTTGCCTTCGCCCGTGGCCATTTCCGCGATCCGTCCCCTGTGCAACGAGATGCCGCCGAGGATCTGCACGTCAAACGGGACCATGTCCCATTTGTACGGCTGGCCGCGGACAAGCCATTCCTTGCCGACGAGCCGGCGACAGGTGTTTTTCACCGCCGCGAAGGCTTCGGGCAGGATATCGTCGAGCGGCGCGCCTGCGGCGATGCGTTTGCGAAACTCATCGGTCTTGGCGCGGAGTTGTTCATCAGTAAGTTTCTGATACTCGGCCTCGAATTCGTTGACGCGATGGACAATCGGCCAGAGCCGCTTCACCTCGCGCTGGTTCTTCGAACCCAGAAATTTCCTTAATATCCAGCTAACCATTGCAAATCTCTCGTATCGCTCATCATGACCCGCGCGTCAACCCCGACATCGGATGTCGGGTCAACTCCCCGGCTTTACCAGCGGTGTTCCCGACTGGCACAGCGGGCACGCCTTCGGATCAAATGTTTCAACCCGGAATCTTAGCAGACTTTCGCATCGTACGCCAAAATCAACTTTTTCGTCTCACCGAGTCACCCAACCGCGGCTCGTGTCTGTCGCGAAAGCTCTTCAGGACCTCGGCGTCGGTCACGCGGTCACCACCCATCTGGCGTCAAGCTTGCCGGCCTGTTCGACCTCGCGGCGTTTGGCCTCGAACCCGGTGCGGCCCATCAGGCCGTAGGTGTAATTCCTGCCCAATTCGACGCCCGGCTGGTTGAAGGCGTCGATGTTGTACAACTCGCCGGCGTAGGCGGCCTGCATTTCCAGCAGAAAGAGCAGCGCGCCAACCGTTGCCTCATCCACGCGCGGGAGGCGGATCGCGCAGTTCGGTTTGCCGCTCTGGGCGAGGGCCAGCTCGGTTGCCTGCTGCTCGGCGCGCATCAGCTCGTTGAGCGTGCGCCCGCCGAGATAGTTCAACGCGCTGAAACCCGGAAAGGCCGGCGGGATCGGCACGGTCGCGCGAAATTCGTCCACCGTCAGGAACGTCACGACCTTGTCGAACGGTCCGTCGACGTACAGTTGCATGACCGAATGCTGGTCGGTGACGCCCAGCGCTTTCTCGGGCGTCTGGCCCGTGTGCGCCCGCCGGCCCGTGCGATCCGTGCGCTTGCCGAGGCTCTCGGCCCACAGTTGACGGAACCAATCGGCCACGTCCCGCAACGCCTGCGAGTACGGCATCATCACCTGGATGTTTTTTCCCTTGGCCTTGTCCATCAGATAATGCAGCGTGGCGCCCGTCAGCGCCGGGTTTTCCCAGAGCTTCTTCGATTTCAGGCAGCAGGCATTCATTTCCTCCGCGCCGCGCAGGAGTTTGTGAATGTCGATGCCGGTCACGGCGGCGCTGAGCAGGCCGACGGCGCTGAGCACGGAGAACCGCCCGCCCACGTCGGAGGGAATCGGCAGCGAGGCGTAGCCGAAATGTTTTGCGATCTCGCGCAGTTCGCCCTTTTGCGGATCGGTGGTGAGGATGATGTGTTCGACGTGCCGCTCGGGCCCGAGTGTCTTGATGAGCGCCTCGCGGAAAATGAGGAACTCGCTCATCGTCTCGGCGGTGCCGCCGGACTTGCTGATGACGTTGAACACCGTGTGCTCCAGGTCGATGGTGTCGAGCAGGGCCGCGATGCGGTCGGGATCGATGTTGTCGGGCACGAACAATCGCGGGCCGCGCCGCGGCGGTCGAGCGAGAAGATTGTACTCGGGATGATTGAGCGCGCTGTGCAGCGCGAGATTGCCGAGGGCCGACCCGCCGATGCCGACGACGACGAAATCATCGCACCGCTTCTGGATTTCGCCGGCGAGGATGGCGACTTCGTCGACGAGCTTCGTGTCGTAAGGCAGCCTGCGGAAGCCGTGGTTGGCTTTCTCGACCGCGTCCGCCGCGGCGACGACCTTCGGGCCGAGCGCCTTGATTTCGGCGTCGGTCACACCGTGCTCGCCGACACGCTCGTCCATCAAATTGTTGAAGTCGTACCGTAGATTGAGCAAACCGCCGCCCTCCAAGTGGGCCGGTTTATCGCAGATTCAACCGAGTGCGGCAAACACAATCTGCCGCGCACTGCGATCAAGGTTAAGTTACGAAACTTCCACGACATCGCCGAGCTTGAGGCCAAAGGCTTGCGCGGCGTTGGCGCCGTTGACGGAGAGTTCGAGGTAGCCGGCGGAACCGAGGATGGCGAGGGGCTGACCGGTGGGGACTTCCTGATAAAAACTTTTGATGGCGCAGTCCACTTTGCCGGGCACGCGGACTGTGGTGGCGGTTTGGGAGGGTGATTCGATATTGGTGATCGCATTGCCGAAGCGGTCGATGTAGACGATTTCGCCGCGGAGCAATCCGCCGACCACTTGCGGTTGAGGCCAATCGAGCCGGGTGTAGTCTTTCAACTGGCGACCGAGCGAACTCGTCAGGACGCGTTGCGTCAGATGCGCGGCGACCGGGGCGAAGATATCGCGTCCGTGAAACGAGCGGCTGATGGGCTGGCGAAAGTAGGCTTCGTTTTCCACCTGCCAGGTCTCAAGAACCTCTTCCTTCGCCAACGCCCACGAGAGCACGCCATTGTCGGGCCCGACGAAGTAGTAGTCGGAGGTTCGGACGACGATGGCGGCGCGAGCGCTGCCCACGCCGGGGTCGACCACGGCGACGTGCACGGTATTGCGGGGGAAACAGCGGCAACTGGCCATCAAGGCGAACGCGCCCGCGCGGATGTCGCCCGGGGGAATCTCGTGGGTGATGTCGACGATGACGGTCTGTGGATGGACACTGAGAATTGCGCCTTTCATGCCCCCGACAAACCAGTCGCGCGCGCCGAAATCGGTGGTGAGCGTGATGATATTCATGGGCGTCAGAGCCTCACGCCTTCGATTTGCAGCAATCGGCGTTTCATGGGCAGGCCACCGCCAAAGCCGCCGATGGAGCCGTCGCCGGCGATGACGCGGTGACAGGGCACGATGACGGGAACGGGGTTCGCGCCGCAGGCCGCACCGACCGCGCGCGAGGCTTTGGGCTTGCCGATTTTCCGCGCCACCCAGCCATAGGAGCGCGTTTGACCGCGCGGGATCGTCTTCAGGGCACGCCAGACGGCTTGTTGAAACGCCGTGCCCGCCGACAGGTCGAGCGGAATGGTCCAGCGGACGGGTTTGCCGGCGGCGTAATGCTGGAGTTGGCGGGCGAATGTGCGGAGGAACGAAGGCGGTGACGAAGCAGGTTTCGGCGGTCGCAGACCGCCGCTACAGGCGAACGGGAATTCGATGCGGGAGATGCCGCGGGAAGAATACTGGACGCGAAACGGGCCGAGTTTCGTCGGGATGATCAACGAATCACGAACCAGATGATCCATAGCGCGACGAAGGATAACCCGATCCACATGAAAAAGCGATTCCGGGCTTGCCGTTGCGCGTGTTTGAGTGGCTTGTAATTTTTGATGCTGCCCGCGCCGAGATAATGCGCGAGCTTCTTTTGCGGCGGCACGACCTGGGCGCTCTCCAGGGCGGCGGCGGGCGCGGCTGGCGTCGTGTGTGTGGCGGTTGCGGACGCGGTCGCGAACAGGTCCGGCTCGGGTTTGTGGGCGAAGGCGATGGGTTCGGCCTCCAAATCCTTGAGAGGCTCGGCGGCGACATCGAACAGGTCCTGACGCGCGCGATCCGTCTTCGAGCTGGTGTCGGCGGATGGGGACAGCACACCCTTGACGAATCGGGCGACCTTCCCCGCCGGCGAACCGGCGGACGCGCCGGCGCTTCCGTCCGCGCGACCGATGTCGGTGGAGCGCGCGGGATCGCTGGCGAGTTCGCGCAGTTGACGCTGGACGGTGGCGATCTGGTGGTCCAGATCGCTGATGGCCCGGTCAATCGGATCGCCGCGTTTGGAACGGAATCGCATGGCCGCGGGCCGCGTCAGTGTTTGGCCGTCATCAAGATGATCAGCCAGATTGTGCCAGCGACAATGAGCGGGGCCGAGGCCGCGGCACCGAGGCAGGCGTAACGAACCAGTTCATCCCCGCCGGGCCGTTTTCGCTTCTGGTCGGTGGGAAGGTCCGCCACGGGCCGACCGTCGGTCGGGTTGAGACAATCGAGCCTGGCCTGGGCGCGATTGTATTCGAGTCGGGCGCCTTCGATGGTGGCGAGGGCCCTGCTCAATTCCTCGCGGACATTGTCGCTTTTCCAGTCCTCGTCGTTGATCTGCTCGATCTGCTCGCTGTACTCGCGGAAGGCGGCGATGGTGGACTCGCAGAGCTCGGCGAGCCGCTGGGACTCGATCTGCTGGCGGTCGAGCGCGATCAGGCCGCGGGTAAGTTTGTCGGTGATCTCGGCGCGGCCGCGGCTGTACTCCTCCTGGCGGCGGCGGAGTTCCTCGAGTTCGCTTTTCTGGCGTTCGAGTTCCTCCTGCTGACGGCGGAGAGCGAGCAGATGGTCGCGGGCCTGTTCGAGTTTGGAATCGACTTCTTCGCGGTGCGGTGGCAGTTCGACGACGGAAAGCGTCGGCCCGTTTTTGGATTCGGGCATGATGGTAGCGGCGCTACCTTCCCCACGTTTCATACAAACAATCCCTCCTTGTTGTACGGAGAATAGCAGGCGGCGCGGAAAAGTAAAGAATGTTTGCGCGCCAAAACGGAAAAAAGACGAGGGCGGAGAACCGAGACCGGAAGACCCAAGACTGCGGTGCCTACGGCAGGGAGATCTGGATGCGGTGAAACCTTTGGGAGTTGCCAACTGCGTCGTGGCCTTCGTTAGATCCGCCGGTTCTGCGGTTGGTTCCTTTTGATTTGAAACCCCAGGGTTCGCAAACCGTACAAAGCGGGGAGGGATTGCAGAAGCAACCCCCAAGCGCTATTATTCGGGCCCATCCAATCACCGGAAGGTGGAATCGACTCGCGTCCGAAGGATGAAGTGCTGCCCAAGCTATCTGGTCGGCACGCCGATATCCCGACCCGCGAGGGACCACACGAGTGCGTCGCCCAGACCGAAAATGACCGACAGCAAGTCAGATGGCCACGAAGCGAAGGCACCCGGAGCACGGTGCCCGTGGACTCAGCACGTAATCCTGGGCGGCGTGTGCGCGCTGGTCATCGGGGTTTATGCGGTTACGGCGCGCTCGGGATATCTCGTGTCGTGGAGTCCGAATGCGGCGGACAATTACTACAATTTATTGGTGCAGGGTTTTCGCGCCGGCCAGCTCAACCTGAAAATCGCCGTGCCGCCCGGGCTGGCGCAGCTGGCCGACCCGTACGATCCGTCGGCCAATTCCCGGTATGGTCTGCTCGACATGAGTTATTACAAGGGGAAGTTGTACCTGTACTTCGGGGTGACGCCCGCGGTGCTGCTGTTCTGGCCTTATGCGGTGTTGACCGGTCACTATGTGCTGCAAAAAGATGCGGCGCTAATGTTTTGTTTGGTTGGTTTCCTGACTGGCGTGGGTCTGCTGCGGGCGCTGTGGCGGCGATACTTTGCCGAGGTGAGTGTGTGGGTGGTGGCCGCCGGCGCACTCGCGCTCGGGTTGGCGACGTGCACGCCATCGTTGCTTGGCCGGTGTGATGTTTGGGAGGTGTCGATCAGTTGTGGGTATGCGTTGACGATGCTGGCGCTGGCGGCGGTGTGGAAGGCGTTGCACGAGTCAACGCGGCGAGGTCGGTGGCTGGCGGCGGCCAGTCTGGCCTATGGGCTGGCGGTGGGCGCGCGGCCCAACCTGTTATTTGGTGCGGTCATCCTGTTGGTGCCGGTGATCCAGGCTTGGCGCGAGCGTCGGCCGGTGTTGGCTCCGTTGCTGGCGGCGACGGCGCCCATGATGCTGATTGGGCTGGGGCTGATGCTCTACAATGCATTGCGCTTCGATAATCCGTTCGAGCTTGGCTGGCGCTACCAGTTGGCCGGCATCCATCAGGAGACGGGGCATCTCTTCCAACCCCGCTGTCTGTGGTTCAACTTCCGAATCTATTTTCTCGAGCCGGCGCGTTGGAGCAGTCGGTTTCCGTTCGTGCATGACATCCGCGTGCCGGCTCTGCCCGTGGGCCATGTGGGGGCGCTTGAGCACCCCTTCGGCGTGCTGACCAACATTCCGCTGGTCTGGCTGGCGCTGGCGGTGCCGCTGGGATGGCGAGGGCGCTCCGTGGAAGCGCGTTCCGCCTTGTGTGGGTTCCTGGCGGCTGTGACCGCGCTCTTCGGGGTCGTGGCACTGACGATCAGCCTTCTTGTATTTGCCCAAGGTCGGTATGAGATGGAGTTTCTGCCCGCATTGGTACTGCTGGCTGTCATCGGCATCCTGAGTGTGGAGCGCGCACTGGCCCCGACCTCGGAGTCGGGGCAGGCTGGCCGGCCAGTCCGGCGGCGAGCAGCACGCTGGGGCTGGGGCCTGCTGCTGGTCTTCTCGGTGGGGTTCAACCTCCTGGCGAGCATCGAGCGATGTGCCGAGGCGCACAACAATCTGGGTCGGGCCCTGCAAGAGACAGGCCGGGTGCAGGAGGCGATAGGTCAATATAGTCAGGCGCTACATCTGAATCCCGATTACGCCGAGCCGCACAACAACTTAGGGGTCGTATTGATGAGGCAAGGCCGGCGGGGAGAAGCCATCGGGCAGTACGAGCAGGCGTTGCGGCTCGAGCCCGATGATGTTCTGGCGCACGTCAACCTGGGGATCGCCTTGCGTCAAGAAGGCCGGCTGCAGGAGGCGATCGGTCACTACGAGCGGGCGCTGCGGATCGCGCCCGATTCCGCCGACGCGCACTACAACCTGGGGAACGCCCTGATTCAGTCCGGCCGGGTGCCGGAGGCCATTGAGCATTGGCAACGGGCACTACAGATCAACCCCGACCTTGCTGAGACACATTGCAACCTGGGGGTCGTGTTGGAGAAGCTGGGGCGCAGGCCGGAGGCGATCCGGCACTACGAACAAGCGCTGCGCATCAAGCCCGATTACGTCGAAGCCCGGGATGCACTGACGCGAGCGCGGGCGGCTCCGTGAGCGGCAGACTGAGGCTGTCCCTATCGCAAGGTCCGCAAACCGCGCAAAACGGGAAGGGTCGTAAAACAGTACAGACTGGCCGCGCGTGGGAAGCTCGGGTAGACTCTCGACCCATTTGAAACCGCGCCAGTTCATACCGGTGTTGATCATTGCCGCTGGCATTGTGGCCTACCACAACAGCTTCACGGTGCCATTTCTTTTTGACGATCCTCACGCGATTGAGGAGAACCCGACGATTCGCCATCTGTGGTCGATCCGGGATGTCCTTTCGCCGCCCGCCGCCGACTCGTTTGTGGGGGGGCGCCCGATTCTGAACCTCTCCTTCGCCGTGTGCTACGCGTTGGGCGGCCTGGCCGTATGGTGGTATCACGCGTTCAATCTGGCCGTGCATATCCTGGCGGGCCTGACGTTGTATGGCATCGTACGTCGGACGCTATCACGGCCGGGGTTGTCGGAACGATTTGGCGCGTCGGCGGAATGGCTGGCGCTGACGGTGGCGGGCATCTGGACGGTTCATCCGCTGCAGACCGAGGCGGTGACGTACATCTACCAGCGAACCGAGTCGTTGATGGGGCTGTTCTATTTATTGACGTTGTATTGCTTCGTTCGCGGGACAGACTCTGCGAGATCAAGTGGGTGGTTTGCGTTGTCGGTGGCGGCATGTTTCCTGGGCATGGCGAGCAAGGAAGTGATGGTGACAGCCCCGGTGATGGTGCTGCTGTACGACCGGACGTTTGTCAGCAAGAGCTTTCGGGGAGCATGGAATCGACACTGGCGCCTGTATCTGGGGCTGGCCAGCAGTTGGCTGTGGCTGGGGTACTTGATGCTCCGGTTGCAGGCGCGCGGCATCGGTTATGGCCAGGGAGTTACGTGGTGGACCTATGCGCTGGTGGAATGTCGAGCGGTCGAACAGTACCTCCGGCTGAGCGTTTGGCCGCACCCGTTGATCCTGGACTACGGGACGTATGTGCCGACGAGGCTCCTGGCGACGGCACCGTACGCACTGGTCCTGGCGATCCTGGCAGCGGGTGTGTTGGCCGCGCTGAGACGGTGGCCCGCCATCGGGTTTCTCGGGGCCTGGTTCTTCGTGATTCTGGCGCCGACCTCGAGCGTGGTGCCGATTGCGTGGTCGCCGATGGCGGAACACCGGCTGTACCTGTCATTGGCCGCTGTGGTTACGATGGTGGTGGTGGGCGCGTTTGCGCTCGGGAAACGGCTGTTTCATGAGCGGCAGCGCGTTATGCTCGGGTGCGCGACCGGCGGGTTCGCAGTGGTGCTGCTTGCCTTCCTGACCGTACAACGCAATCGGGTCTACAACTCGGCGGTGAGCATTTGGCGAGGCGCTGCGGAGGAATGTCCCAACAATTTTCGGGCACACTACAACCTGGGGGCCGCGCTGCTTCTCACCGGTGATTTACCGAACGCGATGGGGCAGTTGGAGCAAGCGCTGCGGATCCACCCGGATTTTGCCGACGCACAGAACAGTTTGGGGATCGCCCTGGAACAAGCAGGCCGGGCACAGGAGGCGATTGGTCATTACGAACAAGCGTTGCGTCTCAAGCCTGATTATCCTGATGCGCACAACAACCTGGGAATTGCCCTGGTGAAACAGGGCAGACTGCAGGAGGCGATCAGCCACTACGAACAGGCGGTGCGGATCAAACCTGATTATGTCCAAGCCCAATGTAATTGGGGGAACGCGTTGCTCCTGGAAGGCAACGTGCCGGAGGCGATCGGCCACTACGAACAGGCGGTGCGGATTAAAGCTGATTTTGCCGAGGCGCATTACAGTCTCGGGCTTGCCCTGGAGAAGCTGGGGCGCACACAAGAGGCCATCGCGCATTACGAGCGGGCACTGCGGATCAAGCCCGATTTCGTCCAAGCCCGGAATGCCCTGGCCCGAGCGCGGGCGGCTTCGTGAGAGGCGGGAGGGGACGGACCGAGTCCCACCCAAGCGGGGGTTGCAGTAACAGCACCCAAGGACTAGTATCTGAGCCCGTCCAAAAGCCCGACGGTGGAATCGACTCGCATAGGAAGCGCGAAATGCCGATAACAGCCTGCCAACGAACAGGGCCCGCGTTGACCGCGGGCCGCAACTCACATGGGAAATGCCCGGTTGATGGCTGCGAATTCTAGCAGGCGAAAAATTCTTGTGACGGGGTCGAACGGGCTGATCGGTTCAGAGGTCTGCCTGTACTTTGCGAACCGGGGATTTGCGGTTTCGGGAATCGACAACAACCAGCGGGCGGTATTTTTTGGGCCACAAGGAGATACTCGCTGGGTCCAAAAGCGACTGCAGGAAACGATCCGCGATTTTCACCATTACGAACTGGATGTGCGCGATCGGGCCCGCCTCGAACAGACGGTCAAAGATATTTCCCCGCAATTGATCGTGCATGCGGCGGCGCAACCCTCGCACGATCTGGCCGCTTCCATGCCCTTCGAGGATTTCGAAACGAATGCGGTCGGCACGCTGAACGTGCTGGAGGCGGCGCGCCGGCACTGTCCCGAATCGCCGTTCGTTTATCTTTCGACCAACAAGGTTTACGGAGACGGGCCCAACGGGATCCGGCTGAAGGAACTCGAAACGCGTTGGGAGTACGATGACCCCCGGTACGCGCAGGGGATACCGGAAACGTTCTCGGTGGACCAGGTATTGCACTCGCTCTTCGGGGCGTCGAAGCTGGCGGCGGATACACTGGTCCAGGAATACGGGCGCTACTTCAAGATGCCGACGTGCTGTTTGCGGGGCGGCTGCCTGACGGGGCCGAGCCATTCCGGGGTCGAACTGCATGGGTTTCTGAGTTATCTGATCAAGTGCAACTTCGAGGGGAAGCTTTACAAGGTGTACGGTTACAAGGGAAAACAGGTGCGCGATAATATTCACTCGGAGGACGTGGCGGCATTCATCTACGAGTTTTGTGAACGTCCGCGGTGCGCGGAGGTATACAACATCGGCGGTGGCGCGGGAAACTCGTGCTCGATACTGGAGGCATTTGCGATGGTGGAGCAACTCAGCGGGCGAAAGCAGGCATACGAATACGTTGATCAAAGCCGCATCGGAGACCATATCTGCTATTACAGCGACCTGCGCAAACTGAAGGAGCACTATCCCACGTGGTCGATAACCAAGACGCTGCCCCAGATCTTCGAAGAGATTGCCGCCTCGTGGGTCCAGCGGCTGGGCGTTCGAACCGTGAACCGTCCCTGACCCGTGATGATCGATCCCCCAGCCACAGCGCCGCCGTTGTCACTGCTTTCGGTGGTGATCCCCGCGAGGAACGAGGCCGGTTGCATTTGCTCCACGGTGGAACACCTGTATGTGGAGTTGCGCCTGCACAACGTGCCCCATCAGATCGTGGTTGTCGATGACGGGAGCACGGACAAGACATGGCCGCTGCTGTTGGAGCTTCAACAGCGTGTTCCCACGCTGAGTCCGGTTCAGAATCCGGGCGAGAACGGGTTTGGCAGAGCCGTCGCTTGCGGGCTGGACGCGATGCAGGGGGATGCCGTGGTGATCATGATGGGGGACGAATCGGATGACTGCCGGGACGTCGTGCGTTACTGGGCGGAATTGAACCGGGGTTTTGATTGTGTGTTCGGGAGTCGGTTTATCAAAGGCAGCGGGCTGATCGACTATCCGCGACACAAGCTTGTGTTGAATCGGCTGGCCAATTGGTTTCTGCGGATTTTGTTTCACATCCGGTTTAACGACACCACGAACGCATTCAAAGCGTATCGCCGGGAGGTCATTAACGGCTGTCGTCCTTTGATTTCTCCGCATTTCAACCTGACGGTGGAACTGCCGTTGAAGGCGATCGTGCGGGGCTATACGTGGACGGTGATTCCGATCACGTGGCGGAACCGGTGCAGCGGCGAGGCCAAGCTCAAGATCAAAGAGATGGGCAGCCGGTATCTTTTCATCTGCCTGTATGTCTGGCTGGAAAAGTATTTCAGCCGCGGTGATTACCGGAAACGCGAGAACCAGCCCGTACACGACGGATCGCGCTCTGATAAATGTTGAGCGGTACGTGGTCATTTCGATCGGCTGTATCCTTCGCCGCGAACTGCCGCCGAGACAGCACGTCGACTTGATTCATGCCAGCGGCCCGAGTTCGATCCGGGGCGGGATTGCAGATGCACCAGCCAAGGGCTAGCATGCGAACTCGTTCCATCATTGGGAGACGAATCAGCGGAAACTACAGGAGAACGGTTTCGATCCAGAGATGACTGACAGGAGCTCAGACTGCGGCGAGGCGGAGCCAAACAGAGGCGGGGGTCTGTGGATGCAGTGCGGAATCCTGGCCGCTGTGTGCGCGCTGGTCGTCGGGGTGTATGCGTACACGGCCCACCCCGGTATTCCTCTATCAGGGAGGATGAGCGCGGCTGACAACTACTACAATTTGTTGGTGCAGGGCTTTCGCGCCGGCCAGCTCAACTTGAAAATTGACGTGCCGCCCGCGCTCGCTCAGCTTGCCGACCCCTACGATCCGAGCGCCTATGCTTCCTATGGCCTGGAAGCGGGTGACATGAGTTATTACAAGGGGAAGTTGTATTTGTATTTCGGGGTTACGCCCGCCGCAGTGCTGTTCTGGCCGTATGTTACATTGACGGGCCACTACCTCCTTCAACGAAACGCCGTGGTGATTTTTTGCGTTATCGGTTTCCTGGCCGGTATGGGTCTGCTATGTGCCCTGTGGCGGCGCTACTTTACCGAGGTCAGCCTCTGGGTGGTGGCGGCGGGCACGCTGGCGCTCGGCTTGGCGACGGGTGCGCCGATAATGTTGGCGCGGAGTGATGTGTATGAGGTGTCGATCAGTTGCGGATATGCGCTGACGATGCTAGCACTGGCGGCGATCTGGAAGGCGCTGCACGAGTCCCGAACGCGTTGGGGATGGCTGGCAGCGGCCAGTCTGGCCTACGGGCTAGCGGTCGGAGCCCGGCCCAACCTGTTGTTCGGTGCGGTCATCTTGCTGGTGCCGGTGGCCCAGGCTTGGCGTGAGCGACGAACGGTGTTGACTTTGTTGCTGGCAGCAATAGTTCCCATTGCACTTATTGGACTGGGGTTGATGCTTTACAACGTGTTGCGGTTCGACAGTCCGTTCGAGTTTGGGGTTCGCTACCAACTGGCCGGAGGCCGGGGGCTTACGCGGCAATTCTTCAGTCTGCGGTATCTGTGGTTCAACTTCCGGGTGTATTTTCTGGAGCCGGCGCGCTGGAGCGGTCGGTTTCCATTCGTGCATGACATCCGAGTGCCAGCCGTGCCGGCGGGGCACGCGGAAGTGGTCGAGCACGCCGTCGGCGTTCTCACTAACATTCCACTGGTGTGGCTGGCGTTGGTCGCGCCGCTGGCGTGGCGGGGTCGGTCGGGTCTGGCCGGCTCGGTCTTGCGCTGGTTTGAGACGGCAGTAGCCGCGCTGTTTGGGATTTCCGCATTGGTGATTGGCCTGTTCTGGAGCGCGGCCATCCGCTACGAGGTGGAGTTTCTGTCCGCATTGGTGCTGCTGGCTGTGATCGGCATCCTTGGGTTCGAGCGTACACTCGCTGAACGGCCGGCATGGCGGCGCGCGGCGCGCGGCGGCTGGGGCCTGCTGCTGAGTTTCTCGGTGGCGTTCAACCTGTTGGCGAGCGTCGAACAGTGTGCCGAGTGGCACTGCGATTTTGGAGCCATATTGGTACGGCAGGGCCAGGTACAGCAGGCGATCAGCCACTATGAGCACGCCCTGCGTCTCAAACCCGATTTCGCTCTGGCGCATTACGACTTGGGGGTCGCCCTAATGGAACAGGGCAGGCCGGAGCAAGCCATCGGCCAGTACGAGCAGGCATTGCGGATCAAGCCCGACTACGCCGAGGCGCAGCACAATCTGGGAGTCGTCTTGATGAGCAAGGGCAAACTGCAGGAGGCTATCGGCCATTACGAGCAGGCTCTGCGCATCAAATCCGATTACACCGAGGCGCACAACAACCTGGGGGTTGCCCTGGCTCAACAGGATAAGCTCCAAGAGGCCATCGGCCATTGGGAGCAAGCGCTGCATCTCAAGCCCGATTACGCCGCGGCGCACAACAACTTGGGGATCGCTTTGTTTCGACTGGGCAAGCTGCAGGAAGCCATCGGCCATTACGAGCAAGCTCTGCGGCTTAGGCCGGATTATGCCGACGCGCACTACAATTTGGGGCTTGCGTTGGAGAAGCTGGGGCGCACGCAAGAGGCCATCCAGCATTACAAGCAAGCCCTGCGAATCCAGCCCGATTTTGCTGAAGCCCAGAATGCGCTGGCACGAGCGCGCGCGGCTCAGTGAGAGGTGGACCTGGGTAGTTCAAATCGCAAGGTTAGCAAGTGACCAAAGCGGGTGCCTAGACCAAAGATGATTGATAGCCAGTCAGAATGCAGAAAGGCGGAGACGCCCAAAGGAAGGGGCTTTTGGATGCAGCGCGGGGTCCTGGCCGCGGTGTGCGTCCTGGTCATCGCGATTTATGTGCGCGCGGCCCACCCTGGTATTCCTGTATCGGGGAGGATGAGCGCGGCTGACAACTACTACAATCTATTGGTGCAGGGCTTTCGCGCTGGGCAGCTTAACCTGAAAAAAGAGGTTCCACCCGCACTCGCGCAGCTTGCCGACCCCTACGCGCCGAGCGCCTATGCCTCCTATGGCTGGGAAGCGGGCGACCTGAGTTATTACAAGGGGAAGTTATACCTGTATTTCGGGGTGACGCCTGCCGTGGTCCTATTCTGGCCGTATGCGGCGCTGACGGGTCACTACCTGCAACAAAAAGATGCGGTGGTGATCTTTTGCGTTATCGGTTTCCTGGCCAGCGTCGGGCTGCTGTGCGCGCTCTGGCGACGCTACTTTGCTGAAGTCAGCGTCTGGGTGGTGGCCGCTGGAGCGCTGGCACTGGGCTTGGCCGCCAGCACGCCATTCTTCTTGGTGCAGTGCAAGGTCAACGAGGTGCCGATCAGTTGCGGGTATGCGCTGACGATGCTGGCGCTGGCGGCGATTTGGAGAGCGTTACATGAGTCCCGAAGGCGTTGGGGTTGGCTGGCAGCGGCCAGTCTGGCGTACGGGCTTGCGGTGGGAGCACGGCCCCTGCTGCTGTTCGGCTCGGTCATCTTGCTGGTGCCGGTGGCCCAAGCATGGCGCGAACGACGGACGGTGTTCGCTCCGTTGCTGGCGGCGACGCTGCCCATTGCACTGATTGGGCTGGGGCTGATGCTCTACAATGCGTTGCGATTCGATAACCCGTTGGAGTTCGGCACTCGGTATCAGTTGGCCGGGGTCCGGCAGTTCACGCGGCAATTCTTCAGTCTGCGTTATCTCTGGTTCAACTTACGGGTGTATTTTCTGGAGCCAGCACGGTGGAGCGGACAGTTTCCATTTGTGCATGACATCACCCTGCCGCCCGTGCCAGCGGGCAACATCGGAATTGATAAGCCTTTCGGCGTGCTGACCAACATTCCGCTGGTCTGGCTGGCACTGGCCGTGCCGCTGGCGTGGCGCAGTCGGCCCGCGGAAGCCGGTTCGGCCTTCCGCGGGTTTCTGGCGACGGCAGCCCTGTTCTTCGGGATTGGCTTGCTGCCGCTTGGCCTGTTTTTCTACGCTGCTGGTCGCTACGAAATGGAGTTCCTACCCGTGCTGGTGCTGCTGGCTATGGTTGGCGTTCTCGGATGGGAGTGTTCGTTGGCAGATCGGCCGGTCTGGCGGCGTGCGGCGCGCTGCGGCTGGGGCCTGCTGCTGAGTTTCTCGGTGGTGTTCAACCTGTTGGCGAGCGTCGAACAGTGTGCCGAGTGGCATAACGGGTTGGGGGTTATGTTGCAACGACAGGGCAAGATGCAGGAGGCGATGGGAGAGTACGAGCAGGCGCTGCGTCTCAAAGCCGATTTCGACGAGGCGCACAACAATCTGGGGGCCGCCTTGATGAGGCAGGGCAAGGTGCAGGAGGCCATCGAGCATTACGAGCAGGCGTTGCGTCTCAAACCCGATTACGCCGAGGCGCACTTCAACCTGGCGGACGCCCTGAGTCAAATGGGCCGGCATGGGGAGGCCATAGAACACTGGGAGCAGACGCTACGTCTCAAGCCTGATTTCGCCGATGTGGACTACAACCTGGCGAACAGCTTATTCCAAATGGGCCGGCGAGCGGAGGCCATTGAGCATTACGAGCGGGCGTTGCGGATCAACCCCGGCCTTGCCGAGGCCGACTACAATTTGGGGACCACCTTGTTGGAACAGGGCAGGGTGCAGGAAGCCATCGGCTACTACGAGCAGGCGTTGCGTCTCAAACCCGATCACGCTGAGGCGCATAACAATCTGGGGGCCGCCCTGGAGCAATCAGGCCGGGTACAAGAGGCGATTGGTCATTACGAACAAGCGTTGCGGATCAAACCCGATTACGTGGAAGCTCAAGGCAACCTGGCGCGGGTGCGGGCGGGTCAGTAAGCGATAGATTTGGCAGTTCAAACCGCCAGGTTCGCAAACCGTGCAAAGCGGGGAGGCATTCTGAGCATTCGAGCGCGTAACGTTGGGAGTCTGTGCTGAGGGGGGTGGGATGCCCGGCGGTGTTGCGCATCCCGCGTGTGTAGACGGTGGACAACTCCTTATGGCTCCTCGTTCGACAATGCGCGTGTGTTCGACTGGAGAAGTGTATAAGATGTCATCCGACCGATGATGTTTTTGCGACAACGTTGTCACGGGGCCACAATGAAAAACGCATGGATCTCACTGGCAGCAGTCTGTGCCTTGGTCATCGGGGTGTATGCGTATGTGGTCCAACCGGGCCTGGGCGAGTTGGGGAGTTCGAATGCGGCGAACGCTTACTACAATTTGTTGGTGCAAGGCTTTCGGGCTGGCCAGCTGAGCGTGAAAGGAGAGGCACCGTCCAGACTCTCGCAACTCGACAACCCGTACGATCTGTCCACGTATGTTCGAGGTTATGGGTTACTCGACCTCAGTTACTACAAGGGCCGGCTGTACCTATATTTTGGGGTTACCCCCGCTTTGATATTATTTTGGCCATTTGCGGCGGTGACCGGTCACTACGTATTTCACCGGCAGGCGGTGGTGATCTTCTGTGCCATAGGTTTTCTGGCCAGCGCAAGTTTGCTGCGCGCGCTGTGGCGGCGTTACTTTTCCGAGGTGAGCGTCGGGGTGGTGGTGGCCTGCGCGGTCGCGCTCGGTTTGGCGACGGGCGTGCCGGTGCTGTTGTCGCAGTCCGATGTATGTGAAGTACCGGTCAGTTGTGGGTATATGCTGACGATGCTGGCGTTGGCGGCGATTTGGAAAGCGTTACATGAGTCCAGAAACCGTCTGGGATGGCTGGCGGCGGCCAGTTTGGCCTACGGGCTGGCGGTGGGAGCGCGGCCCTCAGTGTTGTTTGGCGCGATCATCCTGTTGGTGCCGGTGGTACAAGCACGGCGTGAGGGGCGGCAAGTGTGCGCTCCGCTGCTGGCGGCGATTGGGCCGATCTTACTCGTCGGGTTGGGGTTGATGCTTTACAATGCGCGGCGCTTCGGCAATCCATTCGAATTCGGATTACACTACCAGTTGCACAACGAGCGTCAGATTGCGGGGCAATTTTTCAGCCTGCATTATCTCTGGTTCAATTTCCGGATCTATTTTCTGGAGCCCGTGCGCTGGCGGGCTCGGTCTCCTTTCGTGCTGGGAATCGTCATGCCGCCCGTCCCGCCAGATCATAAGTATCCGGAACATCCTTTCGGCGTCCTGACCAACATTCCGTTGGTATGGCTGGCGTTGGCGGTGCCGCTGGCGTGGCGGAACCGGTCAGGGCAGGAGGCATCGGCATTGCGCTGGTTTGTGACCGCCGTGGTACTGCTTGCGGGGATTTGCGCTTTGACGGTGGGGCTCTTCTACTGCGCGTGTGCCCGCTATGAGGTGGACTTCCTACCTGCCCTAGTGCTGCTGGCGGTGGTTGGCATCCTCGGATTGGAGCGGGCACTGGCCCCGACCTCGGAGTCGGGGCGGGCTGACCGGCCGGTTCGGCGGCGTGCGCTGCGCTTGGGTTGGGGCCTGCTGTTGGGCTTGTCGGTGGCGTTTAACCTGTTGGCGGGCGTTGAGTATTATGCTGAGGTACAGACCATCTTGGGCAATCAACTGTTCGAGGCAGGCAAAGTTTCAGAGGCGTTTGAGCACTACCAGCACGCGCTGCGGATTAATCCGGATTTCGCCAACGCGCACGAGAATCTAGGGCTGGCCCTGGCCAAACTCGGCAGGGTGCCGGAAGCGATCGAGCAGTATGAGCAGGCGCTGCGGATCGATCCCGATTCTTCCAGAGGACACAACGACCTTGCGATCGCCCTGGTCCGGCTGGGCAGACTGCCGGAGGCGATCGGTCATTGGGAGCAGGCGCTGCGCATCAAGCCCGCGTACTTCGAAGCGCACAACAACCTTGGCAGCACCCTGCTGCAGTCGGGCAGGATTCAGGAGGCCATCGAACAGTACAAACAGGCGTTGCAAATCAACCCCGATCTTGCCGAGGCGCAGTACAACCTGGGGATCGCCCTGGCTCAGGCGGGCAGGACACCGGAAGCGATCGAGCATCTGCAGCAGGCGCTGCGGATCAAGCCGGATTTCACCGCAGCGCAGAACGCGTTGGCGCGACTGCAAGCTGGTCAGTAAGTGGCAACCCTCGGAAGTTCAAACCGCAAGATTCGCAAATCGTCCAAAGCGGGAAGCTATTCTCAGGCTCACAGAGAGAGGGTGTTACGCAAGATGCACGCGTGACGCTCTTTCCTTTCACCTTGGCCGTGATACCGAAAGTGATACCACCACCCGATTCAGATTCGGGGGTGCTGCGTGGTGTCGAGTCGGGCGCGGAAAGCGGTCGTGTTGCGTCCACGTTGGCCGCTGACGGGCGTGATCGGGTGCGAGTGGCCCTAGTTTTGTAAGACGGGACTGGTCTGCCTGCGTGCACAAAGAACAGAGCTTTTCACCTGAGATGCTCATTGGCCGGGTCCGGAATCCGGGGATTGGGCCGTCACGTCCGGTTTGCGATGGAAAACCAGGTAGGTCTGGTCGAACTGAAGATAGAACCTGCCCGGCAACCAACGAGTAGCGCTGATCTTGTCCGAAACGTCAAACTCCTGCACCAAATCGTAGAATTTCTGCAAACTGGCCGGCTCAAGGAATAATCCATACTGGACTTCCATCGGGCGCAGGACCAGCCAGTCCGGCATGAGTTTGAGCGTGATCGCATCTGGACCGGATGGCCCCGACCGCTTGCGGGCTTCAACGATTTCTTTGGACGCCAAGCCGGTCCAATCCAGCATCTTCAGCCCGGAATAATAGCCAATGTAACCGAGCGGTTCGAGCATCACGGTGTCGTGCGGTGTTCGTGCGTGGGCGCGCAGCCACAAGCCAATTGGCCGGCGCAGGCCATTTTCGATGAATCGCTGTTGCACCCGCATTTGCCGCGCAACGCAAACCGTCACCGCCGCTTGGCCCACCACAACCCCAATGCCCAAAATCCACAACATGGCAAGACGATGATCATACGGCCCGCCGGCCCCGCGCGGTCGTGAACACCTTGTTGCCAGACAAAGGGCTTGGTCAAAGATAAACCCCAAGGTCAAGTAACCAAACACCGCCACCGCTGGCAAATACCACGGAAAAGGTTTTCGAATGACGGCGATCAGGAAAAAGCCGCCGAGGAAATAAGCCAGCGAGAACAGCCGGGTTTGCGGTCGCACCCCGGGAATCAGCCAGGCCAAGGCGGCTGGCAATCCCAGCACATAGCTGACAAAGACAAGAAAAGCCGGCCAGCCGCCATATTCCGCGTACGCCGGCAGGAATGTCAATGGCAGGACCATGTCGAAAGGTGCCAGTAGTCTGACAGGAAACATCGCCAGAGCAGCGACAAAATCAAACAATGCGATTGGCGATAGGCTGGCTGCCTTGGCGGTGACCGTTTGCGGGACCGGTGTGCCGTAATACCGCCACGACCACACGAACCACCCCGCATAGAGCACGGCACAGACCAAACCCGCGCTGAAAAGCAATTTGGCCCATTCGACCCGTGATTTGCCGCCCGTTTTCCCAGGCAGGAAAAGCATTGCCCCGAGTCCGAGGATGGCGATGTAAACGCAACTGTCCGGACGGGTCCACATCAAGCCCGCCCAACCGACGCCGATGCGAAGCGTCTGCCGTGGCCCGGCCACGATTAGACCGTGAATGGCCAGCGCGAGAAAGAAAATCAGCAGACCGGTTTCCATGCCGTTGATGCTGAAATCCACCAGCTTGGCATCCAGCCCGATCAGCGCGACCGTCAACCAACAGGAGGCCGGGCGTAGTTGCAACGATTGCAGCATCCGGAAAAACAGGACCATTCCCGCGGCCAGCGCCCCGAGGCTTGTTACCCGAAACAGCCAGAGAACCAGATTGTCCGATTGATTGCCCGTCAGCCAAGAAAAGGCCGCCGGCAGGAGAACCCCCAGCGGCGAGGTGAAGGAGTGCAACCGTTCACCGGGGGTATAGACGAGGCCGTGGCCAGTGGCCAGATTTCGACTGCAACGAAACGTGATCCAATAGTCTTCCCATGCGTGCTGGGTGCAGGCGGCAAACACCAGCCCCGCCAGCAACACCGAACCAGCAATTTTCAGCGTGGATCGCATGGCATCATTTCCTGGCGACCGGAAATAACTTCTCCGTCAGATCGAAGCAAGAGTTGCCCCTGTAATCTCCCGTTAACCGACATTTCCCATATGATTTCGCGCCCGCAACCATCGTCGGCCATTCCGTCGCTTTGGCCGACATAATATCCTCTCTTACAGTGCCAACCAGCCTTTTCTCGACTCCAAGACCGGATTACTGACCATGGCGGCGATGGTTCCCACCCTCCGTCGCGTGTTAGCAGAAAAGTTGTCACTCTTACTTGTCACTCCTCATGCAAAAACGGGGCGATTCAGGATGTAATGCGGCAAATTCGCCCTTTCGTCTTATGAGTCCCCTGCTCTGGGGACGTTGAATCGCATGTTCGCAAACCGTATAGGGCGGGGAGGAGCGCGAATCAGTATACGCTGGCCCCGACTTCCGAAGTCGGGGCTGGTCGGGCGCGGTCGTCTCGGATAGACTCGCGGCCTGTTGAAACTGCGTTCATTCATCCCGTTGTTGATCATCGCCGCCGGCATTGGGGCATATCACAACAGCTTTCAGGGGCCGTTCATATTTGACGACACCTCCATCGCTGGGAACCCGGCAATTCGTCATCTGTGGCCGGTGTGGCCGATACTGGCCGTGCCGCACACGAGCGGGATGACGGTCGAGGGCCGTCCGGTCGTCAGTCTGTCGTTTGCGATCAATTACGCGATCAACGGACTCCGGGTGTGGGGCTATCACGCGGTGAACCTGGCCGTGCATCTTCTGGCGGCGCTGGCACTGTATGGCATCGCACGCAGGACATTGGCGCGACCGGGGTTGCGGGAACGATTTGGCGCGTCGGGGGAATGGATCGCGCTGGCGGTGGCGCTGCTGTGGACGGTGCATCCGTTGCAGACCGAGGCGGTGACCTATATCTCCCAGCGCTGCGAGTTGTTGATGGGGTTGTTCTACCTGTTGACGTTGTATGGCTTCATTCGTGGGACAGATTCCCCGAGATCGAGTCGATGGTTTGCCTTGTCGGTGGCGGCGTGTTTTCTGGGTGTGATGAGCAAGGAAGTGATGGTGACGGCCCCGGTGATGGTGCTGCTGTACGATCGGACGTTTGTCAGCGGCAGCTTTCGGCAAGCGTGGGGCCGGCACTGGCGGTTGTATTTGGGGCTGGCCTGCAGTTGGCTGTTGCTGGGCTGGTTGATGGTCGGCTTGCGCGATTGGAGTATCGGCTACGGCCTGGGGATTCCGTGGTGGAGCTATGCGCTGACGGAATGCCGGGCGGTCGCGCAGTACCTCCGGCTGGCGCTCTGGCCGCATCCGTTGATTTTGGACTATGGGGAGTACGCGCCGACCGACTCACTGGCGGCGGTGGCACCCAGCGTATTGATTCTGGCGGCCCTGGCAATCGCCGTTTTGTATGCGCTGAAGCGGCGCCCGGCCATCGGTTTTCTCGGGGCCTGGTTCTTCGTGATTCTGGCGCCGACGTCGAGCGTGGTGCCGATTGCGGGCTCGCCGATGGGCGAACACCGGATGTACCTGCCGCTGGCGGCGGTGATTGGCATGGTTGTGGTCGGCGGGGTTGCGCTCGGGAAACGGGTGCTGCGTCCGCAGCAGGGTGTCGCGCTCGGATGTGTGGCGGGTGCGACGGCGGTGGCGGTGTTTACATTCCTGACCATCCAACGGAATCGGGACTACAGCTCGGCGGTGGCCATTTGGCAGGACACCGTGGAGAAGTGTCCCGGCAACCCGCGAGCGCATTGCAGCCTGGGGGTCGTGTTGGAGGAGGCGGGGCGGGTCCGGCAGGCGATTGGACAGTACGAGCAGGCGCTGCGGATCAATCCGCGTTATGCGGATGCGCACTACAATCTGGGGCACGCCCTGGCGCAACTGGGCCGGATGCAGGAGGCGGTGGCGCAATATGAGCAGGCACTGCGGATCAATCCGCGTTATGCCGAGGCGCACAACAACCTGGGGATCGCCCTGGTCCAACTGGGCAGATTGCCAGAAGCCATCCGACACTATGAGCAGGCCCTGCGGATCAAGCCCGATTTTGCCGGGGCACACGTCAATCTGGGGGTCGCGCTGGTGCAGGCCGGCCGGGCACAGGAAGCGATCCAGCAGTACGAGCTGGGGCTGCGGATCAACCCCGAAAACGCCGAGGCGCATAACAACCTGGGAATCGTGTTGGTCCAAGTGGGCAGGCTGCCCGGGGCGATTGAGCATTGGCAGCGAGCGCTACGGATCAACCCTGAGTATGCCGAGGCACACTGCAATCTGGGAGCTGCCTTGATGCGAGAGGGTCGGCTGCAGGAAGCCATCCAGCAGTACGAGCTGGCGCTGCGGATCCAGCCCGATTACGCCGATGCGCATAACAACCTGGGGAACGCGTTGATGCGAGCCGGCCGGCCGGCGGAGGCGATGCAGCATTGGGAGCAAGCGCTGCGTCTCAAGCCCGATGACTCCGTGGCGCACTACAACATCGGGGCCGCCCTGGAGCAAGCGGGCCGGGTACAGGAGGCCATCGGGCATTACGAACAGGCGCTGCGGATCAAGCCTGATTTTGTCCAAGCCCGGAATGCCCTGGCGCGAGTGCGGACGGCTCAGTGAGCGGTGGACTTGGCAGTCAAACCGCCAGGTTCGCAAAGCGTAGAAAGCGGGGAGGTGGTTACCTTTTTGGTCACCGGTGCGAGTGGTTTTTACGTTCCTATTCCCTTGCAATCCTAGATGTGTATGTTGTAAGATACGCCCACAAACCCAAGGTTTTACCTTGGGTGTAGGCTCGGAGCGCGGTTTATGGATAGGCTCATCAGAGCAGCTCTTCGTGGAGGCACCGTGCTCGTCTGCTTCTTTCTTGCGCTCCCGTGCGGACACGCGGATACCATCTACGTAAGCAACCTCGGCAACAATACGATCGAAAAGTTTACGTCCAGCGGTGTTGGCTCGGTCTTCGCCAATGGTTTCTCAGGGTCGGACGGGCCGGAAGGACTGGCGTTCGACAACGGCGGCAATTTGTATGTGGCGAATCTTGGGAATAATACGATTGAGAAATTCGGCACCAATGGCGTGGGCTCGGTTTTCGCGAGTTCAGGCTTGAACGAGCCGGAAGGTCTGGCGATTGATAGCAACGGGAATTTGTACGTGGGGAATTTGGGGAGTGACACAATTGAGAGATTCGGCACCAACGGCGTCGGCACGGTCTTCGCCAATCAGATCCACGCTCTTTGTCTCGCGGTTGACCAGAGCGGGAATGTGTACGCGGGAAATCCAGAGAATGAGACTGTCGAGGAATACGGTACGAACGGAGTTGTGTCGGTGTTTGTCGGCCCCAACTCAGGCTTGGGCGGGCCGGATGGGATGGCCTTCGACAGCAGTGGGAATCTGTATGTGGCGAATTATGATAGAGGCAACATTCAGAGGTTCGGCACGAACGGAGTCGGTTCGGTATTTGCGTCAGGCTTGGGCGAGGTTGGAGGTCTGGCGTTTGATAGCAAGGGTAATCTGTACGTGGCGGATCAGGTCGCTAACACGATAGAGGAATTTGGGACGAACGGGGTCGGCTCGGTCTTCGCCAGCACGGGGTTGGACGGTCCAACGTTTCTTGCGGTGGAGGTTCCGGAGCCGGCGAGTTGGATAATGGTGGCTCTGGGGTTAGGTGCCCTGCTCTGCGGCTGGCGGTTGCGTAGGCGGTCTCCGTAAGCGCCTTGGGATTTTAAGTTGAAGGGTTCGCAAAGCGTAGAAAGCGGGGAGGGCAAACGGGCGGGACGCCCGTTCTACGTTGTGGGCGGAGGTGAGACGGACGGCGCGGTCGCGGGGGGGCAAAGCGGATAAGGCGGGGAGGGATTTTGAAAAGGCGCAACTGGGGAACCTCTGCCGAGGGTGCGGGCTGTCGAGAGCCGTGCGTTAGTAGTCGTTGCGGAGGGGCGATTGAGTGGCATTGTCATACGGGCTTCCTATGTCGCGAGTTTACGACACGTAGGGCAAATAAAATACGGATCAATTGACTTACACACTTGGTGGTGTTGCACAAGCGGCGTATCGCCTTGATGCATCGGTCGATGGTCACTTATCCGACGGGGCAGCTTCGGGCGGGTTGCCAATCCGGTATACGAACAATGTGTACCCCACGCGGGCCACGGGCCGCTGGGATTCGCGCAGCCATTCCCATTCGGGACGCATCAACCTATGGGCGCTGACAACGAGCCAACCTTGCTGGATTTGTTTGGCGTCGTCGCTGGTGACGAAATCGTGCGCGATGCCGTAATAATTGAAGACCTCCGGTGTGCCAAAGTATCGTAGATAGATTCGTTTGATGCCGCGTTCGGTAAGGAACTGCTTCAAGCGAATGACGTCCTGACCCCAATCGTAATTTGAATCGAGTAAATGTTCGTAGCCATGCTCAGGCCCGCCCGCCAGAGGATTCATGTAACAGATGAAAAACGGATATGCCAGCGCGGCAACCGCCAAACCCGCTGTGGGCAGTGCGGCTACGGCCCAGCGCGCACGGTTCCGCCGCTCCCCCGCGATGGGTCGCATCCATCGGCCCAGGGCGCAGGCGGCGCCTACGGACAGGAGCGGATACACGGGGAGGATGTGCCGCACGCCGATGTCGGCCTTGCTGCACATCGCGCACAGCAAATACATGGCGGCACCTGCCCAAGCGGCCAATTCAGTGAAAGGGAGTTCGCGGTGCGAACGCACCGCCAAGACGATACCCGCAGAGGCGAACAAAAGGAAAGGTAACGGCGTTTTCATCGCAAACGCCAGTGGGAAATAATACCACCAGCCGGACTGAGACCAAAGGCCATTCAGGTAGGCCGCATTCCACCCGCCCGATACTTGTAGCATCATGATGGTCAGCCCTTTGAAGTATTCCGCAGGAATTAGAACGGGACGGAGCGTGAGAAACCAGGAGGGAACGCCCAGTCGGCGGGCCATGCCTGCGTTGAGCGGCGGTGGCGGCGTCCAGTGCGGCGCGTACAGCAGCAGAAGCATTCCCCATGCGACGACGGCAACTACCAGGATGTGTTTCCAACCCGCGTGGCGTGCGCTCCGCTGCCGCCGGTGATACAATAGCCACAGCACAGCGAATGTTGGTCCGAGGATGACAGCGGTGTACTTGGTCGCCAACGCCACCGCTGCGACAAGTCCCGCAATCACGGCGCGCCCGATGGTTGGTGTTTCGAGCAAGCGCGCAAACATCCAGACCGCCAGCGGAAAGGCTAGCGCTATACCGATGTCGGTTTGGACTATGTGGCCGTACGAGAGCATAACCGGATTGAACAACAGCATAGCTGCCGCCAGCAGCCCGGCAGCGTCGCCCTGCACACGCCGTGCCCAGAGAAATACGATGAGGCCTGTCAACAGCGTGAGCAGCACTTCCGGGATGCGGCCCCAAAACAGTAGTTTCTCCGCGTCGTTTTGCCCGCCGTAGATAAAGTCGCCACCGAATAGGAACTCTTCGTAGTAGGAATAATGGTAAAACCCGGGGCCATAAAATTCGGGGCCTTGCGGAAACAGCTCGCCGCTGCGCAGGGGTATGCCACCTACCAAGGGGTCCCAAGGCTTAAGCCTGTCGGCCATCTGCCGTCCCTCGAGAATCGCTCTCCCCAGCGTCGAGATGTTCGCGTCGAGTACGGTCAGCGGGAGGGCAGCCAGCAATTTTGCCAAGGGCGCAGAGACGGGGCTGAGGCGATAACGATAGCCGTGCCAATAGCTGTAGCCCGCGCCGAGATATGTGGGTTCGTCGTCCGTGGCGCTTTCCTGCCGCATGGCGCCGATCATTAAGCCCGCCGAGACGACCAGCAAGAGCCCAAGGGCTGGGAGCGTAAGTTGATGAATGCGCACGGCGGACGATACTATCGCCATGAATGTGGAAGTCGAACCTTATGAGTCGTGGGTAGTGCCGTAATTTGAATAGAAGAGGGGTTAACGGTGAGTCTGCTGTGTCTTGAAGACTTGGTGTGCCCAGATGAAGACCGCGAAGTTAGTCTAGTTGGGGAACGTCACTTGGACAAGCGTGCGTTATGGGCCGCGGGATGGCGCAGTTGGTCGGCATGGGTGAAATGCGGCGGGCGTAGCGGAGTCCAGCGCGGGCGCGGGGTTCGCAAAGCGTGGAAAGCGGGGAACCTCTGCTGAGGGGGTGGGCTGTCGAGGGCCGTGGGGACGCGTAGCTCGCTCAGCTGCCTGACGGGGGCAGCGGCTGGAGCTTGTCGTCGAGCAGGCGCGTGGTGCGCAAGCAAAAAGCTTCAATTTTGCTAGTACAAGCAATAACCATGTCTAGTGCTTGAGCCAAGCGGCGGCTTGCGGAGTTCATTTCTCTGGTCATGCCCCTCAGGGCTGCAACGGCCTGGCGGTACCCGCGAATAGACTCAGCCGAATTGTGCATGGTTTCCAAAAGAATCTGCACCTGCTTGCGAAATTCGTTCGCTTCTGCTTTTTCCTGTTCGGAATGAATGTGTAGGAGCGTTAGCCAACTACCGAGATTCTCCGAAAGTGACTCAGTATACTCATTAAGTCTCAGACCGAGTGTTTCCAGTTTTTCTGCGTACTGGTTCATGTCCGCTGCTGCAGCGGCTGCCACCCGGTGAGCTTGTGCTGGTGTCCCAGGACCCGGATTCGTTCCGAGATTTACGAGGGTCGCTCCATGGGAATCAGCTTTAGCATTCATCGATAAGGTTTCTTTAGCGATTTCATTGAGAATCTGCGTCAGTTGCTTGGCTGCCTCCATCCCATCGACGAGGAAATCTAGAAGGCCTTTCTCCTCTTGCGTCACCGAGGGCGCGCTAGCTGCGGATTGAGAAGGAGGAGGCGAGATTTGGAGTGCCTCGGTTGTCGCATGCGTAGCCGACAAGAAATCCGTCACGGGACTACCGAAACTAATCTCGCCGCTCTTACGCTTTTTGGCGATTTCCGTTATTGCAGATTTCAGCTTGTGAACGTGGTCAAATCGGGTTGAGTAAAGCTGAATCCGATAGGGGCGGAGGTCGAAGGGAATGTCATCCATTGATTGCGCTAACATCAAGGTCGGGATGCCCAAACCATGACAAAGGCCGAGTTCGTAAAGCACATTCGGATTAAGGGTTGTTAGGTCGGCGACTATGAGGTCGGCATGCCCGATGCCGCCGACGATGTCGCGAAGGATGTTCTGTTGGTCAAGGAAGCTGTCCGCACGAGCTACGTCGTAGCCGGCATCCTGAAGCGCCGGCTTAATGAGGTCATCGAAGATCGACCTAAACTCTGGATCAAAGGGCATTAGCGCAAAAGCTTTCATATTCAGTAGGGTCTCTTCTGGCTCTCCTGCCCACCCTCACAGCGGGCCTACGCAAGTGCAAAGTCTAGCAATAGCGATTGGCAGAAGCAAGTACAGCGCATGTGCTGTTTTATGGTCGTGGCGCAGTTGGTCGGCATGGGTGAAATGCGGCGGGCGCCCATTCGACAAGCTCAGGGCAAGTAGACCGGCGCTACAGGGTGACGGCGGGAGGGTCGGCGGTCGGCGTCGGCGCTCATAGAGCGCCGCTACAGGGGACGGACCGGCGCTACAGGGTGCTGCCGGCTGGGCCTGGCAACAGCAATATCATGGGACCAGCCGGACACGATAGTAGCGGGACGGCTGGTTGGTCGCGCCGTTGATGTCGAGGAAGTTGGTGGCGGTACCGGTCATATTGGTGACCGCGAAGATGTCGACCAAGCCGTTGGTGCTGTATCCACCATTGATTCCCGGCGTGGCTTGGAGGGCATTGGTGGAGCCGGTGGGCGCCTCCCAGGTGACGAGGACGTTGGTGGTCTGGATGCTGATGGCGGTGATCTGGAATGGGGCGAAGTTGGCGACGAGAGTCTCATTGGCATTGGGGACGAACGTATAGCAACTGGAGCCGCTGACCACACTGCTGTTGGCCGTCCAGTCGGTGAACACGTAGCCGACGCTGGCGGTGGCGCAGACGGTGACGCTGTCGCCGCAGGCGTAGGTTCCGTCGCCGCTGGTCGTGCCGCCGCCGGCCGGTGAACCGCTGGTGGCGATGGTGTAATCGGCGAGCGGCGAGAAGTTGGCGACCACGGTCACGTTGGAGGCCGGGGGGAAAGTGTAGCAGGGCGAGGTGCTGACCACGTTGCCGTACAGCGTCCAGTTCAGGAACTGGTAGCACGAATTTGCCGTGGCGCAGACGGTCGCATTGGAGCCACAGGCGACCGTGCCGCCGCCGGTGGCCGTGCCGCCGGCCGATGGGGAACTGCCGGTGGCGACGGTTAGCGGGCAATAGGTTGAGGAGAACTGGACCGTGCCGGCGTTGGAGTTGATCAGCCCGTTATTGACCATCGGGCCATAGAAATTGATGGTGGTCGCGTTGGTGACGACGATGGAGCCGTTGTTGGTGACGACCGCGGTCACGCTGAGGGTCCCGCCGCAGGAGGCCAGAATCGTCGCCCCCGGATCGACGACAACGGAGCCAGTGATCGTGCCGCAGCCGGCGAGCACGGCGTTGGAGAGAGTCTCGATGCCGTTGTTGAAATCATGGAAACCGCCATTGAGTTGGAACGTGGCCGGATGGGTGCCATCGCCGACAAAGAACGTCTGGTTATTGGTCACGTAGGTGCCGCCGCTGGAGATGGTGCCGCCAGCCAGTGTGAGGGAGCCGCCACCGAGAATGGAGAAGCTGGTGGCAATCTGGAGCGTATTGGTGAACCCACTGGTCAACAGAAGGGTGTTGACGGAGCCAGCGGGGGCGGAAACGACGAGGTTGTTGATGGCCAGGACGGAGAGGTTTGTCTGGTAGCCCGCCGTGAAAGCATCGAGAGTGACGGTCTTGGTACTGGCATTGGTGATCAGGTCAGCCGGGTCGCAATTGGAGGGGGCGGCCATTGGGGCGGACGAGGCGAAGTTCCAATTGGTAGCGTTTTCCCACTTGGCGCTGGCGGGATTGGTCCAACTGTTGCCGATGGCCTGACTGGGGGACGGGACGAGGTAATAGGCATTTTTCTGTGGGCCATCCCCGCCGTAGTGGTCGCCGGTGAAATAGACCTCGCCGCCGAGACCGATGATGAGGCGCATGGCGCCCGGATAACTCATGACACCATAGGCATTGGTGCCGGTGTAGTACTGGCCAGCGGTGAGATTCATGAACGGCCAGACCATGAATTCCATGTAATAATTGTTTCCTTTGCGGGGGATATTGGGGAACTCATAGGAATAGAAGTTGAAGAAGCCGCCGTCATCGGATTCGGTATTGGCGACGGATTGGTTGTTGCGAATCCGCTGGAGCGTCGAGGAAACATCGAAGGGACCCGTGTAGACGAGGGTGTTGAAGTTCCAGATCTGGATGTCGTTGGTCTGGCCGTTGGCATCGAAGACGACGCCGATGGTGGTGGGGACATTGGCGATGGCGGCCATGACGGAGGCGTTGCTGTGGGTGGAATTATTGGGGAAGGCGACGAAATTGTTGGTGGTTTGGGCTTGAGTGGAGGCGATGGCGAGGGTGAAGGCAACGGCGAGACGGTTGACGAGTACGAATCGAGTGTTCATGGCGATGTGTTTGTTTTGGGGCGGTCTCCCTTTGCTGGCGGATGGATTTTACATCGAGGGGCTCAGCCTGTCAAGCTTGTGAGCAGTCGAGTGGCTGTGGGAACGATGGGGAACTGCGGAGAACTGAGTAGAAGTGGGTTGAGATGAAGTCGGGCTTGTTAGATTTCGAGGGACTCGATTTTTTTGAGGGCGAGGGACATGGGGATCGTGGTGGCGGCGAGGCTGAGGGCGGCGACGAAGATCCAGGAAAGGACCAGCCCCCAGGATTGGCCGCGGTCGACGTAGCTGTGGGGAGCGAAGCTCAGGTACATCGGGAGGACTTCCGAGCCGATGACGAGGACGAGGTAGACGAGGCTGAGGAGGAAGCAGAAGGTGCCACCAAAGCCCGAGACAATGCGGGCGGGATTGTCATCGCGGCGGCTGGCACTCGATCCGGAACTGAAATTGGGGAACAGCGCGCCGATGCCGACGGCGATGCCGCACAGGGCGAAGCTCATGACGACGACGGTGGAGGCGAACAGCAACGTGAGCCAGCCGGGAATCCGCAGCATCCAACTGGAGCCGAGCATGAGGCCGAGGGTGATCGTCGCCGAGCATACGCTACTGAGCCAGAATTTCTCCAGCAGGACGCGTTTCAAGCCGTTGGGCACCATGCCGACGATCCAGAGTCGTTTGCCTTCGAGGCTGAACTGGGGGAAAACGAAACGAGTGGTCAGGGTGGCCAGTGTCATGCTGGAGGCGCTGAGGTTGAGGAAACAGACGAAGGTGGCCCAGTAATGCTCGTTGCTCGAATCGTAGGCGACGCTGCGCAGGTTCAGCACGTACAAGCCGAGCAAGCCGAAGAAAATCACGAACTGGCTCCATTGGGAGGTATCACGCCAGAAGACGCGGATGTCCTTGACGACCAGCGCCCGGGTGGCGTGATGCATGCGCGGCCAGAGGTTGACGAGCCGGTCGGCGAGCGCCGAGTGTGGAAGATTGATGGGTTTGTCCAGAAGCGGGACGCCCAGTTGAAACTCGCCCTGGGTATGATTGCGCGACCAACCTTCGTAAAACAGCCGCCGACTGATGGTGACACAAACGAGTGTGGCCATCATCGCGTTGCTCAAGAGGACAAGGAAATAGAACAGCCCCTTGCCGGAGGAGCCTTCGCCCCAGGCGATGGTACTCGAGGCCAGCCAGTAGCTCGGCAGCATCGGCTGCAATGTCATGTTGCTGTTGCGAAGCAATCGCGTCAGCGAGGCGACCATCTGCGCCTGTTCCAGTTGCTCGGCTTGCATGGGTTTCAAGAACGTAACGCCGGCGGTGATGCCCAGGACGCTAACACCGAAGAGAGCCCACTTGAAGACCCGTCGATGCAGGTAACGGGTGACGATCAGGATCGCAATGGAACCGAGCGCCGCGGGAATGACGATAAACGGCACAAACAACAGGAACACCTTCAGATAGAAGGACGGGGACACGTGCCGGGCGTTTCCGTAGGCGGCCATCAACGGGGCTGACAGGAACAGGAACGCCCAACTGGCCAGCAGCGTCGTCTCCATAAGCTTCCACCGGAACACGTCGAGACTGCGGACGGGAAGCGTGAGCATCCACTGGGTTTCCTGGCTCTTAAACAGCGTCGAATAACCGATGATCATGTTGGAGAACATCAACATCAGAAACAGGAACGCAAAGAACAGGTAGAGCATTCGATCCAGTACGATCACCTGGAGGCCGGGCACCTCCGCCAAATGGCGGAATCCCATGTAAAAAATGGCGTACCCCGCGAACCAGTAGCCAACCACGAACAAGGCGATCACCGACACCATGAGGAACGATTTCTCCCGCAGCTCGAGCAGGTTGCGGCGAAAAATTCGCAGATTGAGCCCGAACAATAATCGGAAGAACTTGAGGGCGCTCATGGCAGTTCGGCCGCTGGCTGCTCCCCGCGTGTCAGGGCGAGGAACGCGTCTTCGAGTTCGCCTTTTTCACCGCTGAGTTCCCGTAGTTCGTCGATCGTGCCCACGGCGATCAACTTGCCGCGGTTCAAAATGCCCACCTGATCGGCCAGTTCCTCGGCGATATGCAAAATATGCGTCGAAAGGAAAACGGTCGCTCCAGCGCGCGAACGTTCCTTGAGGACATTCTTGACGATCCGCGCACTGCGCGGGTCAAAGCCGACCATCGGTTCGTCGATAATGATCACCTTGGGCCGGTGCAACAGCGCGGAGGCAATCACCAGCCGTTGCCGTGTCCCAAGAGAAAGGTCTTCGATGGGCCGCGCGCGGACCTCGTCCAGTCCAAATATGTCAAACAACTCCTCGCTCGCCCGCACGAGTTCTCCGCGTTCCATTCCATAAAGCTGGCCGACGAACAACATGAATTCCATGGGTTCGAGTTTGTCATAAAGAAACGGCATGTCCGGCACGTAGCTGATGATCTTGCGGGCCTCGACTGGGTCCAACTGAATGTCGTAACCCCCGATCACGGCGCGGCCCGTGGTCGGCTTGAGCAGCCCTGCCAGAAGTTTGATGGTCGTCGTCTTCCCCGCCCCGTTGGGTCCGAGGAACGCGAAGAACTGGCCTTGCGGAATATCAAGGTTGAGGTCGTTGACAGCCACCAACCCGCCGTACCGTTTCGTCAGATGTTCCGTGCGGATCATGACCCCGCCCCATCGGCTCCCCTGCTCCGCTGCGACGATCGCAGCGGAGATGGGCGTCCCACTCCGCGCGCGGCATCCGTTCGCATCTCCAGGCCCATCGAGGTCACCACCTTGAGGACCCGACCCGACTCGTCCACCCAAATTTTCGTCCACATCTGGTCGTCGATTTTGGAATCCACGAGGTACACCCGCAGCACATAGCCGGCGACTTCCAGATGATCGATGGACACGGTCATCGTGGGCTGCGGATGTGCACCCTCATCCGATGCCGCGGCGAGACCGCTTGGCAGGCCCCCACCCCCGAAGAAGCTGACGTTGGCCATTCCCGGTAATCCGAATGCGTTGGCAAAGCCTGCGCCCTTGATCTCATTGAAATCATAGAGACGCTCATCGTGGATGTCCCCAAAAGTGAACGCCACCTGCACCTTCTTGGTACGATCGTCTCCGATGACATTAATGCGCCCATCCCCCACGGCCGCGGCGCCTGCGCGACCTTCGCCGATGACGGTTGTGAACCAAAAGCGTTCGAGTTCCAGGTTCTTGTCAAAGATGCTTTCACCGCTCAATGCCAGCCGTGACGGCATTCCAAACGCCCACAGCCCGACGTTCAGTTCACTGGCGACTTTGTAACCGACCAGATTCGGCGCCGTGCCGCACTCATCCCCGGGCTCGTCGCTCGTTTGCGGTTGGATTTCGATGGTGCAATGACCGATGTGATTACTGGTGTTGTAGTACACATCCAGGCTTACGGGCTCCGGGTTGGAAAACACCTTTCTCATGATCCGCTCGGCCGAAACAGTTCCGATCTCCGTTGGCTGCGGAAAGACTTCGATGCGCACCAGCGCGGTCATCATGGCCGCCCAAAACGCAATCACCAAACCCGCGAACACCTTGTTCAACATAACCTTCTCGCCCTACTCCACACCGGGTTTCCCATCAGGGAATTACCAATTGCTGCCCGACCTTCAACTGATCCTTGCTCGCAAGACCGCTCCGATTCGCCTGAAAAATTTTCTCCCACCCCGCTCGCGAGCCGTAATACCGCAACGCCAGCGACTGCAACGTGTCGCCGCGCTGCACAATATACGTGCGAAGCCGCGGCGACTCCGTGATTGATGTCTCGGACACCGGTATGACGGGTGCGGCCGCCAGCACGATCCCCGGAGCAGGCGCAGGCGCGGACGCTGGGCGCGGTGGGACACCCGGAGCATCCGTAACAGTCGTCGGCGTCGTCGCCACCGGTTGCGTGGCGTTGGCCGCCTTCTCCAATTCCGCCACTCGTGCCCGAAGCGCGGCGTTCTCTTGAAGCAATCCCGCCTTTTCATTTTCCAACCGGGTCAGCTCGCTCGGATCGACGAGCGGCGCCTGGGGCGACTTTGCCGCGAATGACAGCCTGGCGCGCTCGATAAAATCTTCGACCAATGGCCTCTTCTCTGAATCAGGGCGCAGCTCCAAAAATCGCCGGTAATGGTAGATGGCCGAGATCGGATCCGCCAACTGGTTCTCGTACAGCAGGCCCAGCTCCATGTGCCCGTCAGCGAAGTCCGGGTTCACGGAAAGCGCCCTCTCGTAAAAGCTTGCCGCGCCGGCGAAGTCATGTTGCTCACACAATTGCCTGGCACGCTGGTAGTCGGCCTCTCGTGCTGCCCCGGCATCCGAGACGGGACCGGAGCGCTCGCAGGCGCTCAGCACCAACAACAGCGCGGCAATGGCAGTGCCAAACAAGTCGTGCAGGGTGCACGCTGCCGATTTGATCGAGTGGCTCGCGGGAGTAGTGTCCATTCCTTGTGCGCTGCTTCGGGATGACCAAATACCTCATGAAATACTACCACGAAACCCTGAGAAATACAACCCTTTAGCGCCCATCATGGCAACCCGGTTTCTTACGAAATTCACATTTGAGAAAGTACCGAAGTTTGGCAAAGTCAATGCGATAGGCCGACCGTTTACACTCTCCGCGACCTGCATCGACCCGCCCTCGGCCGGCGTAATCGACCCGCTGACGCAAGGCGGGCGATAAGGCTCGGGTGGCGGATTAGACAATGGCGGGCACCGTCCAGCAGTGCCAGCACTGACGGAGCGCACCCAATTTCAAGGTCACATTCCCGGGTCAAGCACTCACTGAACTGCCCGTGCTCGTGCGAGGGCATCCCGGACTTGGGCAAAGTCAGGCTTGATGCGCAGCGCCTGCTCGTACTGCTGGATGGCCTCCTGCGTGCGCCCCGCCTTCTCCAACGCAAGGCCCAGACCATAGTGCACCTCAGCAAGATCAGGTTCGATCCGCAATGCCTGTTCGTAGTGGTCGATCGCCTCCGGCAGCCTGCCTTGTTGGGCCAGGGCAAGCCCCAAGTTGGCGTGTGTAGCGGCGTCTTTAGGATCGATCCGCAACGCCTGCTCGTAATGGCTGATTGCTTCCAGCGGCCTGCCCTGGCTCATTGAGGCGAGCCCGAGGTTGTTGTGCGCCTCAGCGAGATCGGGCTTGATGCGCAGCGCGTCCTCCCAATGCTCAATTGCCTCCCGCACCTGGCCTGCTTGCCATAGCGCATTTCCCAGGTTGTTGTGTGCGCTGGCATAATCAGGTTCGATTCGCAAGGCCTGCCTGTACTGCCCGATCGCCTCCTGTGGCCGGCGTGCCTGCTCCAAAGCGCTCCCCAAGTTGTAGTGGGCTTCGGCGAAATCGCGTTTGAGCCGCAATGCCTGCTCGAACTGCGCAATGGCACCCGAAACGTGGCCCGTGTTCAACAGGATTTTCCCCAAGTTGTTGTGCGGCTCGGCGCATCGCCCCACGCCGGCCAACAGGTTAAACGCTACCGAGACCCCCAGCAGCAGGCCCCAACCCCAGCGCATCGAGCGCCCCCACGTCCCCTGCCGGGGCCGGCCAGCCTGCCCCAACTCCGTGGTCGGGCCCAGGCCGCGTTCCAGACTCAAGATGCCAATCACCGCCAGCAGCACCAACGCGGGCACGAAGTCCACTTCGTAGCGATTCTCTGCAGCACAGAACAGAAGCAACGTCACCGTGCAGACCCCGAAAAGCAGCGCCACCGCCGTCACGAACCCGCGTAAGACCGAACATGATTCCCCTGCGCGGCCACGCCACGCCAGCGGTACGATCAACGCCAGCCAGACCAGCGGTATGTTGGTCAGGACGCCAAAGGGCGCGTCAATCCCAATGACACCGGCCGGCACTGGCGGAAGGCTGATATCACGCACAAATGGAAATTGAGCGCACCAGCGTGCCGGCTCCAGAAAATAGACGCGGAAGTTGAACCACAGGTAGCGGAGATCAAACCGTTGGGCCGTGTCCTGACGGACACCCGACAGCATGTAGCGCCAGCCGAACTCCAAGGGGCTGTCGAACCGCAGGAAATTGTATGTCATCAGCCCCACCCCAACCACTGCAATGGGCAGCACCGCCGCCAGCAACGGAGCCAGCACCGTCCGGCGCTCACGCCACGCCTGAGCCACCGGCACCAGCAGGATAACCGCGCCGAACAGCAAGGAGGGTCGCGCCCCCACCGCCAGTCCATAGGCCAAGCTGGCCGCCGCCAGCCATGCCGAACGCTTTCGGGACTCGTGCAGCGCCTTCCAGATCGCCGCCAGCGCCAGCATCGTCAGCGCATACCCACAACTGATGGCTACCTCCGTCGGTTCACACCGCGCCAGCAGAAACGGCGTAAGTGTCGCCAGGCCCAGTGCGAGCGCGCCGGCGGCGACCACGACCACCCTGACTTCGGCAAAGTAGCGCCGCCAGAGCGCCCGCAGCAGGCCCACGCTGGCCAGGAAACCTACCGCACAAAAGACTATCGATGCATCCTTTTGTGGCAGATAGTGGCCGGTCAACGCCACAAACGGCCAGAACATCACGATGGCGGGCACAACTCCGAAATAGAGGTAGAACTTGCCCTTGTAATAACTCGTGTCGAGCACCATGTAGTGGGTGTAGGCAGTCGGATCGTAGGGGTCGGCGGCGGCGGCGAACCCGGCCGGCACCTCCTTCTTCAGGCTGAGCTGACCGGCGCGAAAACCCTGCACGAGCAAATTGTAATAGTTGCGGTCCGCCCTGAGACTCGATGATGTGAGAAAGCCCGAGTGAGCTGCGTACGCGTAAATCCCGACAACGAGCGCACACACCGCCCCCAGGATTCCGCGCTCCAGCCACGGGATCCTTCTTCCGGGCGCTCCCGCCTGACCACAATCTGGCTTGCTGTCGATCATCTCTGGTCTGGGCAACGCGCTGCCATGGTTCTCACTGCTCGGAAGATGAGCGCGCCGATCCAGTAGCCCGGGTAGCGCTTCGCAGTCCGGATGCGGGTCGATTCCGTCTTCCGTTGATTGGACGGCGGGGATGATAGCGCGCGGGGACCGGTTCTGCAATCCTCGCCCGCCCGGATGGGCAGAAGACGTGAGTATCGCCGGACGATAATTGTTGTGGACAGCGCATGGGAAGCATCCTTGGCTTCGACCAGACACGGTGTTCCGGGTTCGGTGTGGGAGCGGCGGCACACGGGCAGGACGACCGGGGACGGTCGCCCCCCGCCACATCGACCGAATGGCTGCAGTATGAAGACACAATCGTTGGCTGCCGTTTTGTACCTTGACGCTCCTTGGGCGCTGCCGGTAAGATGCGGCTCAAGGTTTCCTGAGCAAGACTCAAACTGGAGGGGAGGCAAATCCCGTGGCAGAAGCCTATTGTGTGAAATGTAAAGCAAAGAAGGAAATCGCCAAGGCGCAGGAAGTAACGATGAAGAACGGCCGGCCCGCCATGCAGGGTGTCTGCCCCGATTGCGGCACGAAGTTGTTCCGCATCATGGGAGGCAAAAAGTAGGGCGGACATCGCCGTGTCGGTGCCAACGAGCCGGTTAGACGCGTTTCTTCCGAGTTGACCGGCTTGCGGGGACGGCTCGTCAGCAATCTTGATGGGTGCGCCGCGTCAAGGGGAACATTTGAATTTTATCGAGCATGACTGCTACTAAAGAAGAACTGGCTTACGTATTGATCAATCCGTACACGGTCTACAAATCGCGCACGGGCGGGGTAATCGCCCGGCTGTTTAGCCGCACGGCGCTGGAGCTGGTGGCCGCCAGCATGTTCGCGCCCCGGCGGGAACTGGTCGAGCGCTACGCGGAAATCACGGTGTCCCCCGAGGACCCGCAAGACCGCAAAATACAGGAGCTCATCCGCCAGTACATTCTCGACAATTATTCGCCCGACCCCAAAACCGGCCAGCGAAAACGCGTGATGATGCTGGTGTTCCGCGGCGAGGACGCCGTGCGCAAGGTGCGGCAGGTCGTGGGCAGTTTTCAAGCCGGCAAGGGCGCCGCCGGCGAGACCATCCGCGACACCTACGGCGATTTCATCGTCGGCGCCGATGGCCAGGTGAAGTACTTCGAGCCGGCGGTTCTGGCCGCCCCCAGTCCCGAGGAAGCCGAGATCAAGCTCAAGCTCTGGGCCGACCATTCCGACACCGAGGGTGGACTTCTGGAAAACGTCGTCCCCTACCCCAAGAACGTCAAGGCCGAACAGACGCTCGTGCTGCTGAAGCCGGACAATTTCCGGTTCCCCAGCGCGCGCCCGGGCAATATTGTGGACATGCTGTCGCGCACGGGGCTGTACATCATCGCCATCAAGGTGCATCACATGAGCGTCGGCCAGGCCGAGGAATTTTATGGACCGGTCCGCGCCGTCCTCCGCGAGAAGCTCAAAGATATCTCAGGGCAGCGGTCGCGCCTGGCCTTGGAAAAAGAATTCGGCTTCGGCCTGAACCCGCGGGCCGAGAAGGCCCTCGGCGACGTCATGGGCCCGCTGTTTGCCGACGAGCAGTTCAGCCAGATCGTGCAATTCATGACCGGCCGAAGGCCGGAGGATTGCTCGGGCCCGGCGAAGGCGGAACCCGGCTTGGAAAAGATTCTCGCCGTCGTTTACGAGGGCGCGGACGCCGTGGCCAAAATCCGCGGCGTTCTCGGCCCGACCGATCCGCGCAAAGCGCCGCCGGGCACGGTCCGTCGCGAACTCGGCGAGAACATCATGGTCAACGCCGCGCACGCCAGTGATTCGGCCGAGAACGCCCAGCGGGAAATGAAGATCATCAACATCCGTGAAAACAACCTCAAGCCTCTTCTCGAGGAGTTCTACAACCAAAAACCCTGAATCCGTGTCTTTGAAATCTTGAATCGAACCATCATCACCAGGAAGACCACTCATGCACCAACTCGCTCAACGCACCGCCGCCCTGACCCCATCGCTAACGCTCGCCATCGATGCCAAAGCCAAGAAGCTCAAGGCCGAGGGAATTGACGTCTGCGGCTTCGGCGCCGGCGAACCCGATTTCGACACTCCGCAGCACGTCAAGGATGCCGCCGTCGCGGCCCTGGCCGCCGGGTTCACCAAGTACACGCCTTCTTCCGGCACGCCGGAACTGCGCGCCGCCATCGCCGAGAAGCTGAAGACTGACAACGGGCTCGACTACAAGCCGTCCCAGGTCATCGTCAACTGCGGCGCCAAACATTCCTGTTACAACGTGATTGTCGCCACCTGCCAGGCCGGTGACGAAGTGATCATTCCGGCGCCGTACTGGTTGAGCTATCCCGAAATGGTCAAGCTCGCCGACGCGTCGCCGGTGATCGTCGAGACGACCGAAGCCAGCGGGTTCAAGATCACCCCGGAACAGTTTCGCGAGGCGATGACGCCGGCCACGAAATTGATCATCCTCAATTCGCCCGGCAACCCGACGGGCGCCGTGTACAGCCGCGAAGAATTGCAGGCGCTGGCCGAAGTCGCCCTCGAGGAAGATATCCTGATGCTCTCGGACGAGATTTACGAGAAGATCGCCTACGACGGCGTTCAGCCCGCCAGCCTCGCGGCGCTGGGCGAACAGGTCTACGACCTGACCATCACCGTCAACGGGTTCAGCAAGGCCTACGCGATGACCGGCTGGCGGCTCGGCTATCTCGCCGCGCCGGAGCCGATTGCCGCCGCCATCGACTCGATTCAGTCGCACTCGACCTCGAACCCGACCAGCTTCGCGCAGAAAGGCGCCCTCGCCGCGTTGAAGGGCGACCAATCGTTCATCGGCAAAATGGTCGAGGCGTTTGCCGAACGACGCGCCTACATGTACGACCGGCTGACGAAGATTCCGGGCGTCACCTGCGTGAAACCGATGGGCGCATTTTACATGCTGCCGAATATCTCGAGTTTCGGGCTCAACTCGACCGACTTCGCCTCGAAGCTGCTCGACGAGCAGAAGGTCGCGCTGGTGCCCGGCATCGCGTTCGGCAGCGACGCCCACGTGCGCCTGAGCTACGCCTGTTCGATGGAGAACATCCAGAAGGGACTCGACCGCATCGAAGCGTTTTGCGCTGGCCTGGCCAAATGATTCAGTTGTAGGCCGCGTGCCCTCACGCGGCGCTGCACAATGAAAATTGCCCTCATCGGCCTGCCGCAAGTCGGCAAGAAGACCGTGTTTTCTCTGCTGACCGGCGTGGGAGTCGACCACCTGCTCGGTCGCGCCGCGGAATATCATGTCGGCGCGGTCAAGGTCGCCGACCCGCGCGTGGACAAGCTCTCGGCGATGTACAAGCCGAAGAAGACCAAGTACGCCGAGGTCGAGTGCACGCTGGCCCCTGCCCCGCCCCACGAGCCCAAGGCCCGCGAGCAATGGCTCAACAAACTCAAGGACATGGACGCGCTCTGCCAGGTCGTCCGCGCCTTCGAGGATGCGTCCGTGTTCCATGTGAACGGCTCGGTCGATCCGTTGCGCGACATCGACGCGATGAACCTCGAACTGACCATCAGCGACCTGAGCCTCATCGAGACCCGGCTGAATCGCATTGCCCAGGACCAGAAACGCAAATTCGAGCAGGAACGCGCCGATGAAGCGGCCCTGCTGGAAAAGCTCAAGCCCCATCTCGAAGCCGGCAAGTCGCTCCGCGAATACCCGTGGCACGAGGGCGAGGAGAAGAAGCTGCGCTCGCTGCAGTTTCTCACCGTCAAGGGCCTCGTCACCGCGCTGAACTGCGGCGAATCCAATTTCCCCAATCCGCAACTGGTCGAGCAGGCCAAAGCCAGGGTCACCGGGCCGCGTAGCGAGGTGTGCGCGCTCAACGCTAAGACCGAGGCCGAAGTCGCCCAGATCGAGGACCCGGCTGAGCGCGCCGAATTCCTGTCGGCGCTCGGGATTACCGAGCCGGCGATTCACGTCCTCACCCGCCGGCTCTACAAGGCGCTCGGGTACATCTCCTTCTTTACCACCGGCGAGGATGAAGTCCGCGCCTGGACGGTTCATCACGGCGCTACCGCGGTCGATGCCGCGCACACCATCCATACCGACCTCGCCCGCGGGTTCATCCGCGCCGAGGTCATGAAGTACCCGGATCTTGTTGGCGCCGCCGACGGTTTTGCAGGCGAGGCGGCGGCGAAGGCGTGGCATCACGCCGAGGTGAAGCTGAAAGAGACCGGCAAACTCTACCTCAAAGGCAAGGATTACATCGTCGAAGACGGCGACATCGTCCACATCCGCCACAGCGGATAAGATGCTTGCTAATCTCCCCCGTCTCGTCGTCCGCAGCACTTCTTATATTTCAGACCGGACCCGCAAGGGCAAGGAGAGTTCCTGCCAATCTTCTTCTGACGGCCCGGAACAATTGCCGACAGCGTCGAGCCTCGATCCAGCCCTTGACCCAACCCAAGATGCTCTGTGACGAGCCTTGAGGTATCCCTAACGCCGGTCAAGTACTTCTGAAGCTCCTCTTCCCTGTCCCGCTTCACCGGAGTTCCATGCTTCTCATAAAAGATCTCGTCGAAGATCGTAGAGTTCTCAGGGGTAAACAGAAAGGATTCCTTGGGGTCGCTAGGAGGGGCCGGCAGCAAGCCTTTCTCTAGAAAGTACCCGCCAATGTTCAGCTCGTCCTCGCTGAAAACGTGACCATGAAGTCTGGATCTCTGTCGTAGGAAATCGACAAAACTCCGAATGCCCTTTCCGCGCGCTTTAAGACCCCCTAATAACGTCTCGAAATCATCAATGGAAACTGCCCAAGGATATGGAACGTTGGCCGGCTTCTCTAGCAGGAGGGATAGATCGATAGCCACGAGCCCCCAAAACTCACCGGTGACGCATACGACAAAGACCTCCTGCGCTGCGGCGCCTGTATCGACAAGAATGTTTCCTTGCTCATCGAACAGGCGAACTCTGCCCGAGAGCAGACGTTGGCGCAGACGCTCTCCTTGCTCGTATGCCTTCTGTACGCCCTTTTCGCTAAGGAAGTCGTCGCGAATCCGTACATACGCTCGTTCAGGATCGAACAAACCACGGCGCACCGGGCTCCCCTTTGCTTCTCCAACGATCCAAACGTTCTCGAACTGCACCAGTACATCGTGCTCAAACTGCCCGTCCGCGTCTTCGCACACACTCTGCCAGACGCGTCCTTCCTCACCCAAAAACTCCCGAAGGGCGGCCGCAACGCGTTGCTCCACCCACGCGTCCCGAATCTCGAAGAAACGCCGCCCAATCTCTCCGGATGCCACGACAGGGTTGAAGTGCAGTTCAGCTGCTTGATAAAAGAGTGAATAGGTGGCACAAAAACACTGATCCTCGCCCAGCATCAGTAGCGGAAATCGCACGGCGGGGCTGGGATCGGTAGCGTAATCGTACTTGTTACGCGATAATCCGCGCTCTGTCCCCAGAGCAGACAGCATCGGCCCGACGACCTCAAGGCCGACTTCCTTTGTAAGATCGGAGCGATTATGGATCCACAGGTTGCGTCCCGCTTCAAGATACTCGCGAAGTGCCTGTCCGAAAGGATGGCGATCGACTTCGAGGCGCATACGCTCAACGCTCCAGCCCTCAGCCTCCCACAGCGTCATGAACGCCTTATGGAGTTCCTCCGCCTTCTGTTTTGCCAGTGCATACCGTTTAAACTGCGCTTTGTGGCCTCGCCTTATGCAGTCGGTCAGGCGTAGGTAATCCGTTGCGGAAAAGCCCAACCGCTTGCGAAGAAAATCGTCGAAGGGGACATACAAAGCCTTGAGGCGGTTCTCCCACTGATCGCCGGAGCGCATAACTGGGCTGCCAAGGTATTGAAGAAACATGCACATCGTCACATAAATGCGCTTTCGTTCGTCCTCCGATTTCGACCGCATTTCCGCAGGGTTCGCGAAGTACATGAGGCCATACTGGTCAAAGATTTTTGAACTGAGGGTCTTGGCTCTCTGCCATTGTTTTTCAGCCATGGCCTTCGCGTTCGGGCGCTCCTGTGTCGCTAGCGCCAGCCCAAAGATGTGGCACGCTTGACGATACGGCGAGTCCATGTCGACGCCTCCAAACCCGTGCTGCTGGAGAAGCCAGAGCTCCGTGGCCGCACTGTTCGCAATGGACAAGGTGGTGCAACCGCTCAGTAATTGCTGCAGCTCCTCCGTCATCCTCGCTATTACTCGTATAGGCCTGTCGTTCACTACCTCACGAGCCTCCACCGGTACATCCCACTGCGTTCACGTCTATTGGCCTCCTGCGAAGTATCCTGGCAGGATGTATGTTAAACGGCGAGTGATTTCAAATCGGCGCAGAAGGTCTGCGGCGATTTTCAGTTCCTCGAAGGGCCGGTGTGGGCACCGGCGCGGCAACGCCATAAAGCCGGTCATCGCCGGCCGGCGTTGACGGCGCAACCGCTTACGACGGGCGACCGCTCGTGGCGTTGCGCATCCACAGCAGCTCCGTCTCGAAATCGTGGAGACCGCCGTAGTTGGCGAAGGTGAGCGAGCGGTTTTCGAGCAGGAGCCGCGCGCCGAGGTTCAACCGCGCAGTGCCCCGGCCCGCGAGTTCGCCAAGAAACGCCCGAAAATTCGCCGCGGCATTGATCTGCTTTTTCTCAGCCAGGCCGGCAAAATCGAAATGGTCGGGGCTGAAGGCAAACTGTTCGCCGGCGGTCGTGACGATCCGCCCAAAGGTAATCACGCGGGTGGACTTGACCGGTTTCTCCTCCTTCGTCTGCTTGCCGCCGCCGAACAAGCCAGGCGGGACGCCGGTGACCATGAACACGCCGAGGCCCAACATCATTCCTGCCATCTTCTGGGGGTCCCCGCCCGACTCATGCAGAATGATCTCCTCCGAGAACCGGCCCGCGGCCACGATGCCGACGTCCGACCAGCCGACGGGGCGCGGCGGCTCCTGGGGCGATTGCAACCTCAGCGCCACCCCATTCTCCACGGAGTCAAACGCAACGATCACTTTCGGGGCCGGCAGGGACCGCAGTTGATCGTTGTCGATGGCCACGGCCCCGCCCGCGAGGCCGCCAATCGCGTCCACCACGCGGCGCGCCTCCGCTTCGGTCGCGTTGCGATCCAGAAACCCCCAGCCTTTGCGGATCCTCGTGCGCGCGTCGAAGTCGGGGATGCCGTACGTTTGCGCGACGACGGGCGCGAGCGCGTCGAGATGGTCAAGCGGGAACTGCCGAAACAGGACCGAGTAATTCACGCCGGGCACGATACGTCCCCGGGCGCGGGAAGGCAATGCCGATGCGCGCCACGGGAGATTGACTGCCCCGAGCGCTCTGTTATCATCGCGGCACGTTAGGCGAGAGAACGACGACTTATGGCGACCATTTCCATTCAACACGGTACACTGAACGTTCCTGACAACCCCACCCTGCCCTTCATTCGCGGCGATGGCACGGGACCCGACATCTGGGCGGCAGCCGAGCGCGTGTTCGACGCGGCGGTGAAGAAGGCCTACGGCGGCAAACGCAAGGTCGAGTGGCTGGAGGTGTTCGCCGGCGAGACCGCGTTCAAGAAATTCAATGACTGGCTGCCGGAGGAGACGGTCAAGGCGTTCCAGAATTATCTTGTCGGCATCAAAGGGCCGCTGACCACGCCCGTTGGCAAGGGGATCCGCAGTCTGAACGTCGCGCTGCGCCAGATGCTGGACTTGTACGTCTGTCTGCGCCCCGTGCGCTGGTTCAAGGGCGTCCCATCGCCCGTCCGTCATCCCGAAAAAGTGGACATGGTGATCTTTCGCGAGAACACCGAAGACATCTACGCGGGCATCGAATTCGCCGGCGGCACTCCGGAGAGCCAGAAGATTCTGGATTTCCTGGCCGAAAATTTTCCCACGGAATTCAAAAAAATCCGCTTCGGCACCAGGGAAGCGACGGAGCAATGGCTGACACAGCTTCGGGAGCTCGGCGCGCCGCAACGTCCCGCCGTGGTGGACGTCGGCATCGGGATCAAGCCGGTCAGCTATCTCGGCACGATCCGGTTGATTCACGCCGCGATCCTTTACGCCATTGCGAACAAGCGCAAGAGCGTCACGATCGTCCACAAGGGCAACATCATGAAGTTCACCGAAGGCGCGTTTCGCGATTGGAGCTACAAGATTGCCAAAGAGCGGTACGGCGCCGTCGAGATGGACGGCGGCCCGTGGTGCAAGATTCCCGAGGGCAAACCCGGCGCGGGCCTGGTCATCAAGGACGCCATCGCCGACATCACATTCCAACAGGTGCTGACGCGTCCGGAAGATTTTGACGTCATCGCCACGCTCAACCTGAACGGCGATTACCTCAGCGACGCGCTGGCGGCGCAGGTCGGCGGCATCGGCATCGCCCCCGGCGGCAACATCAATTACATCAGCGGCCACGCGATCTTCGAGGCCACGCACGGCACCGCGCCGAAGTACGCCAATCAGGACAAGGTCAACCCCGGCTCCGTCATTCTCAGCGGCGAGATGATGTTCCGCTACCTCGGCTGGACCGAAGCCGCCGACCTCATCATCAAGGGCATGGACGGCGCCATCAACGCCAGGACCGTCACCTACGATCTCGCCCGTCAGATGGACGCCGCGAAGGAGGTCCGCTGCAGTCAATTTGGCGATGAAGTCATCAGGCATATGTGAGCGGAGGCTTTCGGCCATCAGCAATCAGCCGTCAGCTTGACGGGCGGGCGGACGGAAAGCCGCAGGCCGACAGCGCGAACGCCGACTGCCGCCGTTTCCAAGTGCAGCCAGTTTGGCGACGCGGTGATCACGCACATGTGATCGTCTGTGGTCACCCCGGGTTCATCGGTCACGTGCAATGAACCTCGCGGTTCAAGGAATTTCCTGCATTCGCCATAATCCATGATCTCCGGCGAGTCCCTGCCGCTGACCTACGCTTCTTCCCACACCACCCCCCGATTCCCTGTCATCCACTTCTCGCCGCTTGCACTCCTCCTCGCCGCAGGTTATGATGCATCGTTATCAGATGCATCTTTATTGGAGGCATCATGGACACGCTCCGCCAACTCAAGAAGGGTGTCACCACGCTCATCGTGCTGGACGCGCTGAAGCGCAGGCCGCTCTACGGCTACGGCCTCCGCCGGGAAACCTGGCGCCGCACCCGCGGCAGCTTCCAGTTCAGCGAGGGCGCGCTCTATCCCCTGCTCCATTCGCTGCAGCGCAAGCGGTGGGTGAAGGCGACCCGTCGCGCCGTCGCCGGCCGCGAGCGCCGCTACTACGCCATCACCCCGACCGGCCGCCGCGCCCTTGCCCAACTCCGCCGCGACTGGCAAGTCCTCACCCGCTCCCTCAACCGGCTCACCCGACGACGACAACGCGCCTGATACATCGTATAACGATGCATCACGGACCCGACTAACGGTGTTGAGCGGGCGACGTCCATCGGCGGTTGGGAATTCCGGGCGGCGAACTGTAGCGGCGCTTTATGAGCGCTGAAGACTCGCTGTGCCTCACCTGTTCCACTTTTGGAGTGCGGTGACTTGCCCGCTCGCGAGTCGTGTTCGGAGTCACTGCTTTGCCTCCCAGTCCCCTGCCCCACCCGCCACCTCGTCGCGCTGTCGCCCGTCGCCAAATCGCCAGTCCACTTTGTTACTGCCTGCCCAATCGCATCGGTTTCAAACACGCACAGCCACCCGCCCATCCAGTAATCCGGAGCGGGAGGCCCTCGCGCAACGTAGCTCCCCTCATTTGCTTCGAGCGGGGAATGGCGTATGTTGCGGCGGGAGGAGTGGATGAGCGGCGCAGTGGTTGAATCAGGCATGTTGGCAGGTTGCCTCCCGTTTGCCCGGTTTGGGAACGGACGACGCAGTCTGGTGATTTTTCCCGGACTGGCGGATGCAGCGTGGGATGTGACCAGCCGCAAGTGGGATTTGGCGGCGCAACATCGCCGGCTCGCAGACGAATTCACCGTGACCGTCATCAGCCGCAAACGTGGTCTGCCCCGGGGCTACACGACGCGGGACATGGCGGCGGATTACGCCAAGGCGTTTGAAACTGACATCGGACCGTCGGTCGTAATGGGGATTTCCCTCGGGGGTTACATCGCCCAGGATTTTGCGGTCGATTTCCCGCAGTACGTGCAACAACTGGTGATCGCCTGTTCGGCGTATCGGGTCAGCGATGAAGGCCGCAAGATCCCCGAGCGCTGGCTCGAACTGGCGGCGCAGCACCGGTGGCGGGAATTCTATTTCGACATCGCAAAGGTCACGATGCAGGAGTTCCACCAAACGTTCTATCAGTTTCTCGTTCCGTTGTTGCGCACGCGGCCAACCAACCCCGCGGACTTCCTCGTGTCGCTCGAAGCCTGCCTGGCACATGATGCGTCGGAGTTGTTGGGCCGAATCCAGGCACCGACGCTGGTCATCGGCGGTTCGGACGACGTCTTCTTCCCGCCGCCGCTTGTTCGCGAAACGGCGCGGCGCATTTCCCATGCGGTGTTTCGGCTGCTCGACGGCGGCAGCCACGGCGCGTACGAACTGCAGCGGGACGAGTTTGAAGACGCCGTGCTGGAGTTCCTGCGCGGGCACGATTCGAGCCTCCACACAAAGGCAGCCTAGCTCGACCAGCGGACGGCAGGTGACGACGTCGGTAAGATGTTGTAGACTCGCCTGGCATGCCAACATTGATTGAAAAGCTGTCACGTATTACCGCCGCGGGAAACAAACCGAAGCTGATCGACGAAATCATCGGCCGTGTGAATTCGAAGACCGATGCGGTCAGTATCGCCCATATGCGCAGTCCATCGGGCTGGGTCGAGCCGGGGCAGACGCCGGAGTTTGACGAGTACACGTACGTACTGAAAGGTTCGTTGCACGTCGCCCACAAGAAGGGGTCGCTCGATGTGAAGGCGGGTCAGGCAGTCATCACCCGCAAAGGTGAATGGGTGCAATACAGCACGCCGCATCCCGACGGCGCCGAATACATCGCGGTTTGTCTGCCGGCCTTCTCGCCCAACACCGTTCATCGGGATTGAACGGCGTAGCCACGGCGCTCTGACCGCGTGAGGTCGGGCAAGCGCGCCGACGTCCGGAATTGACAACTTGCCCGGCGTCCGCCATAACAAGCCCCATGCAGGTCCAACAGTGGCAAAGTACCATTGTTAATTTCTTCATCACCTATGGCTTCCAGATCGTCGGCGCGGTCATCATCCTGATTGTCGGCGCCATCATCGCGCGCTGGCTGGGCAAACTCACCGACAAATGGCTCGCGAAACAACATCTGGAACCGCCGATTCGCCTCCTGCTGGTGCGGGTCGTGCGTCTGCTGGTGTTTGGCCTGACCGCGCTGCTGGCGCTGGACAAGTTCGGCGTCCAGATCACCCCGCTCATCGCCGGCCTGAGCGTGGCGGGTGTCGGCATCGGGTTGGCCGCGCAAGGCGTGCTCGGCAATGTCCTCGCGGGATTGACGATCATATTCACGAAGCCGTTCCGCGTGGGCGAATACATCGAACTGGCCGGCGTGTACGGTCAGGTGCAGACGATCAGCCTGTTTTCCACCCAGTTGCTGCACATGGACAATTCGCGCGTGGTCATCCCGAACCGCAAAATCGTCGGCGAAATCATGCACAACTACGGGACCACGCGGCAACTCTCGTTGAGCGTCGGCATCGGTTATGGGTCGGACGTGACGCTGGCGCTGGCGACGATCCATCAGATCCTCGATGCCAATCCGCGCGTGCTCAAGGACCCAAAACCGGTCGTGGGCATTTCGGCGCTGGCGGATTCCTCCGTGACCATCGGCATCTCGCCGTGGGTGAACGTTCCCGATTTCGTGCCGGCGCAACTGGAGATTTACCAGGCCGTCATCGAGAAGTTCCGCGCCCGCGGGATCGACATCCCCTTCCCCCAACGCGACGTGCGCCTGCTGGGCCAATCCGCCTAGCCGGCGGCGACCGTCGGCTTGGTTTTCAGCACGTACAAGTCCAGCACGGCTTTGACCCGGGCGAGGCTTTCGCGGACCATTGACCGGATCGCCCACCGAAACGGCAGGTCCGGCGGCGCGTAAGCCACCGCGTCGATTCCGTAGTAGCGACTGAGAAACAGCGCGCGAAAATCGTGGAACCGCTCGGAGATGATCGTGAGCCTGCCGCACCGGAACACATCGCGCGCCCGCACAACCGAATCGAGCGTGCGCAACCCGTAGTTGTCCAGAACCAGCGCCGAATCCGGCACACCGCGGGCGATCAGGGCGCGTTTCAATTCCATCGGCTCATTGTGTCCTTTGTCGCCGCTGAGGATGAGCCGCCGAACCTTGCCGGCGCGATACAACACCGCGGCGGCATCCACGCGACGGACGAAGTGCTGGTTAACGCGACCGTTCTCCATCATTTTGCCCGTGGCCAGGACCAACCCATCGCGGTTGGCCGGCAGCGACGCGATATCGGAGAAGATTTGCGCTTTGGTTGCGCTGATGATCCAGATGTTGCACACCAGTATGAGCGACAGGAAGATGGCCGAGCCAACCAGCAACACAATGGCGGCGATCTTCCGGAAGCGGCCAGGGCGATCTTCTTCGAACGGTTTCATTGGCGGGCCATGCTAACGGCCTCGAAGCGGTTGGACAAGACCTCTCGTTCCACACCGCAACAAGGCTACCGCCGAATTTTCTTCTTCGACAAGCGGTGACCGGTGGCGTAAGGTCGCGCGAATCCATCACAGAAAGGCTCGCGCATGGGCAGCAACGTTATTTCATTTCACTACACACTGACCGACCAGACGGGCAAGACACTCGACTCTTCCGCCGGCGGTGAACCGCTGACGTTCCTCGAAGGCTCCGGTCAAATCATCCGCGGACTGGAAGCCGAACTTCTCGGGATGAAGGCCGGTGAGAAAAAACACGTGACGCTGAAGGCCAGGGACGCCTACGGTGAACACGATGCCAGCAATGTCATGGAGGTGCCGCTCGACAAAATGCCCGCGCGCGCCATCAAGGTGGGCGACCGTTTCCGCGCCGGAAAAGATGCTCATGCGCCCGTGGTGACGGCGACGAAAGTCACGGACACACACGTCACGCTGGATGGGAACCACCCGCTGGCAAGCATGGATTTGACGTTCGACGTGGAAATTACCGAAGTACGTGCGGCCACGGCAGATGAGTTGGCGCATGGCCACGCCCACGGGCCTGGCGGCCACCATCATTAGCCCTCTAATCGGCAGTCCGCTTGCCCCACAATTGGGGGCATTTTTGGCGCCTATCAGCCAATTTGACAATAGGTTGGCCAGAAAGGTGCTCTTAATCCCCTTGGTGACATTCACGAAATTGTTGCATTATGCGCAGGTTTTCGCTATATGCCTGCGCCAAGGAGGCTTGCTGATGAAAAACCGTCTAGGAGTATTTTTCACACTCGTGTGCTGTGTCTTGCTTGTGTTGGTCCCCAAATCGGCTCGGGCGATTGATCCCGGCACCCGCTATTCGGACGCCGTTGTCCTGATTCAGGAAGCGGAAGACGCCCAGGGAAAATCCGATTACGCAAACGCGTTTTCGAAGTACAGCGACGCACTGAACATCTTGCATGACATCCACACCGCGTCGCCAAATTGGGAGGCGAACATGGTCGAGTTTCGCGTCAGCGATTGCCAATCGCACCTCAGCCAATTGCAAACCAAACTCCCTTCGCCGCCCGCTACTCCGGTCGCCTCAGTCACAACGCCCGATATGACATTGAAATTGGCGTCTGCGGATCCGTCGCCTGCTCCCGAAGTTTCAACACCTCCGCCGCCTGCGGAAAAGGCGACTTCAGACGACCAAGCCGCCAAGCTCCGTGCCGAAGTCGACAAACTCACCGCTGAGAACAAGGCCCTTTCGGACCGGTTGGCCGCCACCAGCAAACAGGCTGGTACCGACCAAGGGGAGATGAAGAAACTGCGCGATCAGTTGGCCAATTCCAAGACGGAACTCGACAACGCCAGGAAGGACAGCGCGCGGGCTGCTTCGCTGGAAAAGCAAAACAAGGATCTTGCCGCTCAACTCGCTGCTGCCCAGAAGAAGACCGAGGTGGCTGAGAACGCGGAATTGAAGAAGGCTCGCGCGGAAGCTGACAGCGCCCAGAAGACAGCTGCTGATCTGCAAAAGAAGAACGCTGACCTCGGGACTCAACTCGCGTCAGCCAAGAAGCAGGCCGCGGATGCCGCCGAGGCGAAGTCTGCGCAATTGAAGAAGCTGCAAGCCGATCTCGACAAGGCCAATGCCCAAGCCGAGTCGACGAAGAAGTCCGCATCACAAGTCGCTGACCTGCAGAAACAGAACAAGGATCTCACCGACCAGTTGGCTGCCGCCAAGAAGGAAGCGGCCACCAAGGTCGCCGCTGCCCCAGTCGATACCGGCGAACTGAAGAAGGCTCGCGCGGAAGCTGACAGCGCCCAGAAGACAGCTGCTGATCTGCAAAAGAAGAACGCTGACCTCGGGACTCAACTCGCGTCAGCCAAGAAGCAGGCCGCGGATGCCGCCGAGGCGAAGTCTGCGCAATTGAAGAAGCTGCAAGCCGATCTCGACAAGGCCAATGCCCAAGCCGAGTCGACGAAGAAGTCCGCATCACAAGTCGCTGACCTGCAGAAACAGAACAAGGATCTCACCGACCAGTTGGCTGCCGCCAAGAAGGAAGCGGCCACCAAGGTCGCCGCTGCCCCCGTCGATACCGGCGAATTGAAGAAGGTTCGCGCGGAAGCTGACAGCGCCCAGAAGACAGCTGCTGATCTGCAAAAGAAGAACGCTGACCTCGGGACTCAACTCGCGTCAGCCAAGAAGCAGGCCGCGGATGCCGCCGAGGCGAAGTCTGCGCAATTGAAGAAGCTGCAAGCCGATCTCGACAAGGCCAATGCCCAAGCCGAGTCGACGAAGAAGTCCGCATCACAAGTCGCTGACCTGCAGAAACAGAACAAGGATCTCACCGACCAGTTGGCTGCCGCCAAGAAGGAAGCGGCCACCAAGGTCGCCGCTGCCCCCGTCGATACCGGCGAACTGAAGAAGGCTCGCGCCGACCTCGACAAGTCGCGCGCTCAGGTGGACGACTTGAAGAAGCAGTTGGCCGCCAAGCCGGCGGTTGATACCACCGAAGTCAAGAAGCTCGAGGGACAACTGGCGGATGCGCGCAAGGAACTCGACCAGGCGAAGAAGTCCGCATCACAAGTCGCTGATCTGCAAAAGCAGAACAAGGACCTCACCGACCAGTTGGCTGCCGCCAAGAAGGAAGCGGCCACCAAGGTCGCCGCTGCCCCCGTCGATACCGGCGAACTGAAGAAGGCTCGCGCGGAAGCTGACAGCGCCCAGAAGACAGCTGCTGATCTGCAAAAGAAGAACGCTGACCTCGGGACTCAACTCGTGTCAGCCAAGAAGCAGGCCGCGGATGCCGCCGAGGCGAAGTCTGCGCAATTGAAGAAGCTGCAAGCCGATCTCGACAAGGCCAATGCCCAAGCCGAGTCGACGAAGAAGTCCGCATCACAAGTCGCTGACCTGCAGAAACAGAACAAGGATCTCACCGACCAGTTGGCTGCCGCCAAGAAGGAAGCGGCCACCAAGGTCGCCGCTGCCCCCGTCGATACCGGCGAACTGAAGAAGGCTCGCGCCGACCTCGACAAGTCACGCGCTCAAGTGGACGACCTGAAGAAGCAGTTGGCGGCCAAACCGGCGGTTGATACCACCGAAGTCAAGAAGCTGGAAGGCCAACTGGCGGATGCGCGCAGGGAACTCGATCAGGCGAAGAAGTCCGCATCGCAGGTGGCCGACCTGCAAAAGCAGAACAAGGAGCTGACTAGCCAACTGGCAACGGCGAACAAGCAGGCTGCAGATCTGGCGAAGCGGAACGCTGATCTCGACAAGCAACTGGCGTCGGCGAAGAAACGGGCCGGGGAAGAGCAGGAAACAGAACCGTCTGACTGGTCGAAGTGGTAGTAGCGGCACAACGAAAACTCCCACTTCCGCAACCTATGGATAAGTACACGGCCAACAACGCGGAGTTGAGAGGCCAGTTGCGCCGACACGACCAAAACGAATCGAAGAGCAGTCAGTAACCCGCTCGCCAGATCGTCGCGAGGCCCGTCCCCGATACACCGGGGACAGGCCTTGTCGCATAGGGGGGAGACGCAGCCGCAACTCAATACCGCCGCCTGTCGCGGTTCAAGTCGACCGCTCAAGATTTCTTCGTGCCCCGAGCACTGGATCTGCGTGTTCTGATCCACTCAACAAGTTCGGGCTTCAGGCGTTCCGCAAGGATCTCGTGGCCCAGTCGCGACAAGTGCATTCCGTCGTGCAGGAGCGTCTTGCGGCGTGGATACTGAGTGAGTGCCTCCCAGCTGTCAATGACACAGACATCCGCACGTCCGGCAAAATCATCAACAAGGTCGTGACTATAACAACGGGCCCACGCATCCGACAAGAAGTTGTCCATGACAAATGGAGTGAAAACAATCGGATAGGCGCCCGATGACACCGCGAGTTCGACCATCTTTGCAATGCTTTGCCTGTAGTCCGAGCGCGAACTTAAGGGCCGCGCGCCAAGAGCCAGGCCGGCACAACCTCGCAAAAACAAATCCACCCGATCTCGAAGCCTGGGCGGTTTCTCCGATACCAGAACCGGGGGCTTGGAAAGCCGCGGCTGACCGACAACTTCACGCCAAAGCCGCCGCACGGCGACTTTGACATCGGTCGGCCCAAACTGAATCACAACAACGTCGGGATGGACAGGCAACACCTTCTCCACCAAACCAGGGCCCGCCTTTGCCCCCGGACAAGACGTGATACTGACAATGCTTAGCTTAATCTCTGCGTCGACTTCAGCCGCAGCGCGCGCCACTGCCAACCGAAGGAAGCCGGCTTCTTCCGGTACAGGATATCCGGTCATCATACAGGCGCCATAGCCAACGACAGTAATCGGTGCGCGCGATCGGATTCCCGAATGCGTCGGAGCGTTCATCATATTACTGTCAAGTGCCTGGCATGCCTCGTCGCGAACCGGTGCGGCATTGCCTGACGGGTCCGGCGACGCACCCACCGTTGGAAGGGTGTCCGACGCTCTATCTGTGGTGTTTGAGTCGCGTGATTCCAAAGGGACACGTACCGGTAAACTCGCCATGTCGGGCTCTTAAATACACCGACAATTGTATCCTAGCAGAAGTCGAGCGAATCGTCCAGTAGCTTGCAATGCCGACGCAGACGTTGGCGGGTTGCCGCGAAATCGCGCAGCCCAGCCGGCACCGTCGGGTTGTTTACTTCCAGATGTTGGGAGGAAGGCGAATCGCGAAGAATGGGGTAAAGAACCCACTCACAAAAATTGCCACACAAATGATGGCCACAAACCACTGAGTTCTCGTACAAACGGTCTCGATGTGCCTTCCTCGCTCGTCAGCCTGTCTGACGTTGTAGTCGAAGAGGGCTTCTCCGGCCTCTTTTTGAGTTGTGTAGGCGGGCAAAACCTCGGTTTCGAACAGCCTTACGGCTTCCGTTCGCTTGCCTTCCTTCACCAAATCGAACGCGCGACGGCGAACCTCTCGGTACTTGTCACGCACGCTGATAAGACGGTCAAACGTCTGTCTGTCCTCCTCCTCGAAAATGGCGAGACGGTAGCCTTCCAAGCTGTCGTTCACCCTCTTGCTTCCTTCGTCAATACGTTTCAGGTACAGGTCCCGCTCCTCTGTCGAATCGGTATTGATCACCAACAATGTCCGCGCGAAATTCTCGGACAGCTCCGCATTGACTTGGCCTCCGTAGGCGAGTCCCGGAAGCGTGTCTTCGACAATCTTCGCCGCGTCGATCCTGATTTGGTGAACGACCGTGAATCCAATTCCGCCAACGATCAACAGGACCACGGCCAACATGATGAGCGGCTTCAATCTACTGATCCGATGCGACACGGGGCGATGTTCAGGCGTCTTGTCTTGCATGGCCGGACAAATACCACGCCGGAGGCGCATTGAAAAGAATCTATCTTGCTGCAATCGATTAGGACCAGGAATTTCCTCGATTCCGTGTTTTGGGCAAGAGGGAGATTTCGCTGGATCGGACATCTGTTGGCGAACCACCTCCTTTGGGAATGAGGGGCGCCGACGCGTTGCGGAAAAACGGAAACGAAAATCGGCCCGCCGCGTCTAAATGCGGTGACGGGCGTGCCCCGGGCGGTCGGGTTGGCGCGGTTGACGAGCGGAACGCCCACTGAGGAGGCTTACAAGTGGCAAACAACAGAATCGCTATGGTGACAGGGGCGAACAAGGGCATTGGATACGAAATTGCGCGACAGCTCGCCGAGAAGGGATTGCGCGTTTTCGTCGGAGCGCGGAAGGTGACGGAAGGCAAACAGGCGGCGAAAGCGATCGCGAAAGGCAGCGGGTCGGCGGAGTTCATCGAGATCGACGTGAGCGATCGGAGCAGCATCGAGCGAGCGGCCAAGGCGGTCGCCAGTCGGGCGGATCGTCTCGATGTGCTCGTAAACAACGCCGGCGTTCTCCTCGACGGCAACGGCATCGCCGAAGTGGACGACGACATTTTTCTCCGAACGTTGACAACCAACACATTAGGGCCGATACGGGTCACACAGACGTTCCTGCCCCTGCTGCTAAAAGGCACTCGTGCCAGCGTCATTAATCTCTCCAGCGGCCTGGGTCAGTTGAGTGAAATGGGGGAAACGTATCCTGCCTACAGCATTTCAAAGACGGCGCTCAATGCGGTGACACGTCAGTTCGCCGCCGCGCTTCGTGACAAAGGGATCGCCGTCAATTCCGTCTGTCCTGGCTGGGTCAAGACGGACATGGGAGGCCCGAATGCGCCGCGCACGGTGCAACAGGGCGCGGACACGGTGACATGGCTGGCGACCGAAGCGCCGCGGGATTTGACCGGGCAATTTGTGCGCGATCGGCAGACGATTCCGTGGTGAAAGCGGTATTGTAAACGGAAACAACCAAGAGGATATAGGAATGAAACGAAAAGCATCGGCGGTGTGGAACGGAGGGTTGAAGGACGGCAAGGGCGCGATTTCAACCGAGAGCGGGGTCCTGAAGGACACGCAATACTCATTCAGTACGAGGTTCGAGAATGGCATCGGGACGAATCCCGAAGAACTGATCGCGGCGGCGCACGCGGGCTGTTTTACGATGGCGCTCTCCGCGCAGCTCAGCGGCGCGAGCCTGAGACCGGAACGCATCGCGACGACCGCGACAGTGACACTGGACAAGCTCGAAGCCGGCTGGACGCTGACGGCGGTTCATCTGGACGTTTCAGCCAAGGTGCCGAACGCGAGCGCGGCGGCATTTGAGACGGCGGCCAAAAATGCGAAGGCCGGATGCCCCATTTCGCGCGTGTTGAACGCCACCATCACGATGGATGCGCGATTGGAGCCCTGAGCGGCCGGAAACCGCGAGGTGGCGCCTCGCATCCAAAGTGGGCGTCATGATTACGATACGAAAAGGCGAGGAACGAGGTCGCACGGAAGCTGATTGGCTGGACAGCCGTCACACGTTTTCGTTTGGCGAATACTACGATCCACAGCATATGGGGTTTCGGGCACTGCGCGTGATCAATGACGACCGCGTCGCGCCAGGGGGCGGTTTCGGCACGCACCCGCATCGCGACATGGAGATCATAACGGTCGTGCTGGATGGCGCCCTGGAACACAAGGACAGCCTGGGCAACGGCTCGGTCATCCGCCCCGGCGACGTGCAGCGTATGACCGCTGGTGCAGGCATTCGGCACAGCGAATTCAATCATTCCGAAGAGGACCCGGTCCATCTTCTGCAGATCTGGATTCTGCCGGAACGCAACGGGCTCCAGCCGGGGTATGAGCAAAAGAGCTTCATGCGGGACGAGACGGGCGGCCGATGGCGTGTGGTTGTGGCACCCCACAGCAAGGACGGCGCCCTTACCATCCACCAAGACGCGAGTCTCGCCGTGGCTTCGCTGTCGCCGGGCGAACAGGCGACCTATTCGTTGAAGCCGGGCCGGTATGCATGGGTCCAGGTCGCGACGGGCGGTGTGACCCTGAACGGCCATGCCCTGCAAGCCGGAGATGGCGCAGCCGTCAGCGAAGAACCCAGGCTGACCGTCAAAGCGACGGAGCCATCGGAGCTTTTGCTGTTTGATTTGGCATGAAGGCCATACCACAGTGCTGCCCGAACGGGCAGCAGAACATCGTAACCAACAGAACGGATGAAACCACTCTACAAGGAGACTCCCACCTACCATGAGAATTGTTCGCATGATTGTTGTCGTGGCGGCTGCTGTACTGATGGGCGCGACAGCGCGGGCGTTGGACACCTACAAGGTTGATCCGGCCCACAGCTCGATTGGGTTTTCGATCGACCATTTGGTAATCGACACTGTGCACGGAAGATTCCGGCAATTTGACGGCTCCATCACGGTCGATCCCGATAATGGCAACGCGCTCAAACAAGCCAGCGCCACCATCCAGACCAGAAGCATCGATACGGACGTCGAGAAGCGCGACAATCCTTTGCGGAGCCCGGACTTTTTCGACGCGGAAAAGTATCCCACGATCACCTTCGAAAGCACCGGTATCGCCGGCCAGACCTTGACGGGAAAGTTCACCATGCACGGCGTGACCAAGGAAATCTCCCTGCCGTTCACGATCAAAGGCCCGATTAAAGATCCCATGGGCAACGTGCACCTTGCATTGGAGGCCAAAACCAAGCTCAATCGCAAGGACTACGGGTTGTCGTGGAACAAGGTGCTCGAGACGGGGGGCTTGATGGTTGGCGACGAAGTCAGCATCGAGATCAATGGATCATTTGTAAAACAGGCCGCCGAAAAGTGACGCGGTTCAATGGCTGAGGTGGTTGATTTCACGGAACGATATCTTCGCGGGGAAACTCCGTGGGACTCGGACAAACCGAGCGAGGAATTGCTCCGAGCCCTGCACTCCGGGAAACTGACGGGCAAGACGGTCCTGGAATTTGGTTGCGGGACGGGAACGAATGCCGTCGAATTGGCCCGACAGGGATTTCACGTTACGGCGGTGGATATCGCCGCGCCAGCCATTCGCACGGCCGGTGATAAAGCGCACGCGGCCGGCGTCACCGTGGACTTTCGCGTGGCGGACGTGTTGCAAGATGACCTCGGCGGGCCGTACGACATTTTGTTCGACCGCGGTGTCTATCACTACTTGCGGACGATCGACCTGAAACGGCTTCAGAAATTTCTCCAGAAATCGACTCGCGCCGGCAGTTGGTGGCTGAGCCTCGCCGGTAACGCCAAGGAAGACACCGATCCCGGCCCTCCCGTGGTCACCGAAAACGAAATCCATGGGGAACTGGGGCCGCTTTTCGAGATCGTTGAACTGCGCGAGTTCCGCTTTCGCACGAACAAGGGGGATTTCCGTCCCCTCGCCTGGTCCATCTTGATGCGGCGGCGGTAAGCCTGCTAGAGTGCACCGCGGTACCGCAGAGCGGCAGATCATGCGAACACTACCGCGCTCATTCTACGATCGTGACACCATCCTCGTCGCCACGGGGCTGCTTGGGAAATATCTGATTCATGCGGATCGTGTGGGGCGGATTGTGGAGGTGGAGGCGTACCTTGGGCCGCACGATCTGGCAGCACATTCCTCTCGGGGATTGACGGAGCGCACAAAGATCATGTTCGGTCCGCCCGGTCATGCCTACGTGTACATGATTTACGGAATGTATTACTGCATGAACGTCGTAACCGAACGCGAGGGACACGCCTCGGCTGTGTTATTGCGGGCCGTGGAGCCGGTCAAGAACGTGGACGGACGGACGCAGGGGCCGGGCCTGCTTTGCAAAGCCATGGGAATCGACAAGCGTCTCAACGGCCACGATCTGTTGAGCCAGGATTTCTTCATCGCCACGCCTCCGAAACCTGCGGCCTTCACCATCGTCAAGCGACCACGGGTCGGCGTGGATTATGCGAAGCACTGGGCGAAACGACACCTTCGTTTCTACATTCAGGGGAACCCCTACGTTTCCCGGCCCTGAAAAGCTCGCGTCGTGACGCGAACCTTTCCACGCTCACAGTGGAACTCGAATGAGTTGTCGCGCCCTTGAAACGCCTTGCCTGCCAATCAAAAGGCGAGGCTCGAGGGAGGCGCCGTCGCCTTACGCGACCGCTTCGGCTGATGACTGCGACATGGCGGCGCGTTTGCGCCGGGTGGCGTTCAGGATTCTCTTGCGGAGCCGCAGATGCTTCGGAGTCGCCTCGACATACTCGTCGGCGGCGATGTATTCCAGCGCGCGTTCCAGGCTCATCCGCAGCGGTGGTTCGAGTTGAATCCCCTTCCCTTCCCCCTGACTGCGCATGTTGGTCAGATGCTTGGTCTTCGTCGGGTTGACGGGCATATCCTCGGCGCGGGGATTTTCGCCCACGATCATCCCCTCGTACACTTCCTCTTGTGGGCCGACGAACAGGCGGCCGCGTTCCTGGATATTATTCAGCGCCCAGGCCGTGGCGATGCCGGTTTCCATCGAGACCAGCGTACCGGTCAACCGCGTGGTGATTTCGCCGCTGAACGGCTCGTAGCTCTTGAACATGTGACTCATCACGCCGCGGCCACTGGTCAGGTTGACCATGTCGGTCTCAAACCCGATCAAACCCCGCGTCGGGATGGTGCATTCCAGGCTGACTCCGTGAGGATGATGCTGCATGTTGGTGATCTGAGCCTTGCGTCCCGCCAGGTTCTGCATCACATCGCCGAGACATTCCTCGGGAACCTCGACCCACAACGACTCGAACGGTTCGTGCGTCTTGCCGTCCTTCTGCTTCAAAATGACCTCGGGCCGCGAGACGAGGACTTCGTACCCTTCCCGTCGCATCTGCTCGACGAGGATCGCAATCTGCATCTCGCCGCGGGCGCTAACGAGGAAAATGTAAGCCGCTTCGGTGTCCTGCACCTGCAAGGAGATGTTCATCCGAATCTCCTTGTAGAGCCGTTCGCGGATGTGGCGCGCAGTGACGAACCTGCCGTCCCTGCCTGCCAGCGGGCCGTCATTGACGGCGAACTGCATCTGGATCGTGGGTGGATCGAGCTCCGTCCACGGCACCGGCTCGCGTTCTTCGCTATCGCAGAGCGTTTCCCCAATGGCGAGTTCCTCAAACCCGGAGATACCGACGATGTTGCCCGCTTCACCGTTGACGACCTCGCCGGACTTGAGCCCGCTGAACTCCCAGACCTTCGTGACGGTGGCGCGTTCGCGTTTGCCGTCCTTGTGGATACAGACGATGGAGTCGCCGACTTTGACGTGGCCGCCGGTGATCTTGCCGATGGCGATCCGGCCGACGTAATCGCTCCAGTCGAGATTGCTGATGAGCATCTGGAACGGCGCGTGGGGGTCCGCGGCGGGCGGAGGGATGTGCTTCAAAATCGTCTCGAACAGCGGGGTCATCCCGTTGTGTTTATCTTTGAGCTTCTTCAGGGCGTAGCCGTCGCGGGCGCTGGCGTAGATGAAGGGCGCATTGAACTGGTCTTCGGAGGCGTCGAGTTCCAGCAACAATTCCAGAATTTTGTCATGGACCTTGTGCGGGTCGGCGTGTTCGCGGTCGATTTTGTTGATGACCACGATGACCTTCAGGCCGTGGCCGAGCGCCTTCTTCAGCACAAAGCGGGTCTGCGCCTGCGGGCCGTCGAACGCGTCCACCAACAGCAGGACGCCGTCGACCATGCCAAGGATGCGTTCCACTTCCCCGCCGAAATCGGCGTGGCCGGGCGTGTCGACGATGTTGATGGTGTGACCGCCCCAATGAACGGAGGCGTTCTTGGCCTTGATGGTGATGCCCTTTTCCTTTTCGAGGTCCATCGAATCCATCGCGCGCTCTTCCATGGCCTGGTTGGGTCGATACACCCCACCCTCGCGCAGGAGTTTGTCCACAAGCGTCGTTTTGCCGTGGTCAACGTGCGCAATGATGCCGATGTTACGGATCTTGCTGTTCATATCGCGTCCGAGGAGAGTATGTACCGCCTCAGCAGGCGGGTCAATCTAGTGGAAATGGCGGAAAAAGCAAGGTATTTGGCGGAATCGCATTGACTCAGTGTGAAGTGGCGCTGAGACTTTGGGGATATGGTTGCCGCCAAATCGACGGAGCATCCAATCGCCGGAGATAAGTTGGAAGGCGCGAAGGCCTCTTTCGCGCCGAACCCCTGGCTTTTGGCCATTCTGCTGGTCGCTCTGACGTTTGTAGCGTTCCTGCCGGCTTTGCGGTGTGGATTCATTTGGGACGACGACAATCTCGTCATCAACAACCCCTTGATCAAGCGGTCCGACGGCCTGTATCGGTTTTGGTGCACCACACAAGCCCCGGATTACTGGCCGTTGACCTCGACCACGTGGTGGCTGGAATGGCGGTTGTGGGGCCAGAATCCGTTGGGCTATCACGCCGTCAACGTGGTCCTCCACGCGCTCAGCGCGCTGCTGTGGTGGCGTATCCTCACCCGGCTGAAAATCCCGGGGGCGTGGCTGGCTGCGGCAGTGTTCGCGGTGCATCCAGTGAACGTGGAATCGGTGGCGTGGATTGCAGAACGCAAGAACACGCTGGCGATGTTCTTCTTTGCGTTGACGTGTCTGTTGTATCTGAAGTTCGAAGAGACGGAACGCCGGCGCTGGTACTGGACTGGCGTGGGGACGTTTACGCTGGCGATGTTGAGCAAGGCGGCGGTGGCCCCGCTGCCGATGGTGCTGTTGGGTATGGCGTGGTGGCGACGCGGTCGGATCGAGCGGACGGATGTTATGCGAAGCCTGCCATTTTTTGCCGTGGCGGGACTGCTTGGGTCCGTGACGGTTTGGTTTCAATCGCATCGGGCCATCGCCCACGATATTGTCAGGCAGGACAGTCTTTGGTCGCGACTGGCCGGGGCGGGTTGGGCGGTGTGGTTTTACCTCTACAAAGCGGTGGCTCCTTTCAATCTGTGTTTCGTCTATCCACGATGGCAAATCGACCCGAAGAATCTATTGTCCTATATCCCCGGGCTGCTCGTGGTGGTGGGGTTGCTCGTCTGCTTGTCCCGACGAGACCGGTGGGGGAAACCTTGCCTGTCAGCGCTGGGCTATTACGTGGCGATGCTACTGCCTGCCTTGGGCCTCGTGAACATCTACTTCATGCGATACTCCCTGGTAGCCGACCATTGGCAATACTTTTCGATCATCGGGGCCATCGCCTTGGTAATCAGCACCGGGATTGGAGTTGTCGGACGCAGTGGTCCGCGAGGTTATGTTTTTGGAATGTCTATCGGTGTCACCGTGCTGGTCTTGCTGACGGCGGCTACCTGGAAGCAACTGCATGTCTATCGGAGCGTTGAAGGCCTTTGGCGGGACACCATCGCGAAGAACCCTCAGTGCTGGATCGCCTGCAACAATTTGGGGCTTGTGCTGCGAGGGGCAGGCAAAACCCAAGACGCGACTGCCAGTTATCGCCGATCACTGCAGATCAACCCGGAAAATCCCGAGGCGCACTACAACCTGGGAAATTCTTTGTTGGATACCGGCAGCCTCAGTGACGCCATCGCCGAGTATCAACAGGCACTGCGACTCAAATCCGATTTCTCCTCGGCGCAGAACGGCGTGGCGATGGCGCTGGTCCGTCTGGGCAACATGCAAGACGCCATGGCCAGCTACCAGCGGTTTCTGCTGACCAACCCCAACCATGCCCGTGCGCATTATGATTTTGGGAATTTCCTGCTGCAGGTGGGCCGGGGTAACGACGCCGTCGCGGAGTACGAGCAGGCGGTGCGACTGAAGCCCGATTTCGCCGAGGCCCGGAACAATTGGGGAGTGGCATTGGCGAGGTTGGGGCAAGTTCAGGAAGCGGTTGACCATTACAACCAAGCCCTGCGCATCGACCCCGAGAATGCCGAAGCACAATACAATCTGGGTAATGCCTTCCGGCAACTCGGTGAAGTTTCCGAGGCAATCCGCCATTACCGAGCGGCAGTGCGGATCGACCCGGATCACGCCGACGCACACAACAACCTGGGAAACCTGCTTATGCAAGAGGGCCGGTTCGACGAGGCTGTTGTCGAATACGAGCACGCATTGCGAATCAAACCCGCTCTGACCTCCGCGGAAAGCAATCTCGGGTTGGCCCTGGCGCGGCTGGGTAGGATGCAGGATGCGGTCGCGCACTACCAGCAGGCGCTACGGACTGACCCGAAACATGTCGAGGCCCACTACAACCTTGGGAACGCACTCCAGCAAATGGGTAATGTTCCCGATGCGATCGCGCAGTATCAGGACGCGCTACAAATTGATCCCAACGACGCCGATGCCCACGACAAGTTGGGGCTGGCCTTTATCGCGGTCGGTAGATGGCGTGAGGCTGGTGAGCAACTGCGACAGGCCTTGCAGATCAAGCCGGATTTGGCAGAAGCACGGAAGAATTTGGAGTGGTTGGTGGAGACGAAGGGAGTTGAACCCTCGACCTCCTGAATGCCATTCAGGCGCTCTCCCAGCTGAGCTACGTCCCCAACCAGTTCTTGTGAGATGCAAGGCCATGCTACCGCCCGGTTCCAGGATTGTCAAACGGGGTCTTATCTCTGCCGGTCGCATGCGAAATCAAACAGCCAAAAACTGCTTTACAACCCCGCTCCGGCGTCGCTAAACTAACGGCTGTTTAATACTGGAAAGGCGTGAGACACTAAGCGATGATTGCGACGGTCAAGAAGACGGAAATTACCAAACAGTTTCAGCTTCACCCCAAAGACACGGGGTCGGCAGACGTGCAGATTGCATTGCTGACATCTCGAATCAACGAGTTAACCCAGCATTTGCAGGCACACGTGAAGGATCACAGCTCGCGGCGCGGGCTGCTCAAGATGGTAGGTCAGCGGCGACGGTTGCTCGATTATTTGAGCCATACCGACACGAAGCGCTATCAAGAATTGATCAGGAAACTCAACCTAAGAAAGTAACGATTAGGAAAGGCGATTGCCCCGGCAAGCATTGGAGGATTGATGGATTGATGCCCGCCTGTTACGCACGTGACAGCGCAGGCGGACATCATTCCATTAATCCGATACCTGCCGGGCGGTCGGAACCGATATGGACCATACTGTAGTCCGTGCTCCTGTTGGAGATAAGGAACTCATCATTGAAACCGGCAAGCTCGCCAAGCAGGCTGATGGCGCGGTCGTCGTCAGCTGCGGCGAAACGGTCGTCATTGTAACGGCGGTGGCGAGTAATTCCACCCGGGACGAACTGGATTTCTTCCCGCTCACGGTCGACTACCGTGAGAAGGCAGCGGCGGCGGGAAAATTTCCCGGCGGCTATTTCAAACGCGAAGGACGCCCCACCGAGAAGGAAATCCTCACCTCGCGCATGATCGATCGACCGTGTCGACCGCTGTTTCCCGAAGGCTTCTACAACGACACGCAACTCATTGCCATCCTGCTCAGCGCCGACGGCGAAAACGACCCGGACATGCTGGCCATCAATGGCGCTTCGGCCGCACTGTCGATATCGGACATTCCGTGGCATGGACCCGTGGGCGCCGTGCGCGTCATCCGCGTGAATGGCCAGTTCATTGCCAATCCGACGCACACCCAGCGCAAAGAGAGCGACCTGGACCTGGTATTTGTCGGCAGCGACAAGGAACTCGTGATGATCGAGGGCTCGGCCAGGGAAATAGCCGAGGCCGACATGATGAAGGCCATTGAGTTTGCCCACGCGGAGGCCAAGAAGATCATCGTGGCGATTCGTGAATTGACCCAGAGGGCCGGCAAGCCCAAGCGCGATGTAAAGCTCTACACGGCGCGTCCGGAAGTTGTTACCGCCGCACGCCAGTTGGTCGGCGGTCAGATCCTCAATGCGATTCTAACTTCGGGCAAACTCGCCCGCGAAGCCGCGGTACGAGACTGCAAGGAGAAAATGGCCGAAGGTCTCAAGCAGAAGTTCGCAGACGTGACGGACTTCGAGATCAACGATTCGTTTTACAGAATCGAGTCGGAAGCGGTGCGCAGCTCCATTCTCAATGGCAACAAGCGACCGGATGGCCGTGGCGCCCGCGATCTCCGTCCAATTCACGGTGAAGTTGGTGTTCTCCCGCGCACACACGGGTCGGCCATCTTCCAACGTGGCGAGACGCAGGCACTGGTCATGACCACGCTCGGCTCCAAGTCCGACACGCAAGAGATGGACGCGTGGACGGGCGGCGCGACCGAGAAGAGGTTTATCCTGCACTACAACTTCCCGCCATTCAGCGTGGGCGAGACAGGACGCACGGGTGCGCCGGGTCGTCGCGAGGTCGGTCACGGAGCGCTCGCCGAGCGATCCGTCGAACCGATGATCCCCGCCGAAGCGGACTTCCCCTACACCATCCGAATCACCTCCGAAATCATGGAGTCGAACGGCTCGACTTCCATGGCCACCGTCTGCGGCGCGACTCTGTCATTGATGGACGCGGGCGTGCCGCTGAAAGCTCCCGTCGCGGGGATTTCGATCGGTTTGATCACGGACGAGAAGACCGGCAAAGCGGTTACACTCACGGATATTCTCGGCTCGGAAGATCACTTCGGAGACATGGATTTCAAGGTGGCAGGAACCAGCAAGGGCATCACGGGTTTCCAAACCGACCTCAAACTTCACGGCTTGAGTTTCGAGCTGACCAAGCAGGCGTTCGAACAGGCGCGGGAGGCCCGGCTCATCATCCTCGGAAAGATGGCAGAAGCCATCAAGGCGCCACGCGCCGAGTTGTCGAAGTACGCGCCGCGGATCACCGCGATCCACATCAACCCGGAGAAGATCGGTGCCGTGATCGGGCCGCAGGGCAAGGTCATCAAGGGTATTGTGGAAGCCACGGGTTGCCAAATCGACATCGAGGACGACGGCACGATTCACATCTTTTCAACGGATGGCGAAGCGGCGGAGCGGGCCATCGAGCAGATCAAGGCCATCACGGCAGAAGTCGAAGTGGGCAAGATCTACCGTGGGAAGGTGGTCGGCATCAAGGAATTCGGCGCGTTCGTGGAGATTCTGCCGGACAAGGACGGGCTGCTGCACATCAGTGAAATCGCCGATTACCGCGTCAAGCAAGTCGAAGACGTGCTAAAGCTCGGTGATGAGGTGTGGGTCAAGGTGTTGGGAATCGATGAGAAGGGTCGCGTCAAGCTCAGCCGCAAAGCAGCCCTGGCCGAGAAGGACGCGGACGCGAAGAAGCAGTAGCTTTCTGGTGAGCAGCTGGACGCGCGACTGCCACTCCCTTCCAGTCGGGAGGGGAAAATGGTTGCCATCGTTGCCCTGACTTCCTATAAATCGCCGGGAAGATGTTGTCAGCGCATCCAACAGGAGGTGGACCGCATGTGCGTCTCGTCTAGTCGAATGTCTCGAGTTATCCCCGGTGCCATCTGGGCGGTTTTGGCTGCGGCTGTCACGGGTCCAGTGTTTGCGCAGGAAGCTGGTGTGACCGACTCCATTAAGGCGAAGACCTTATGGGACATGCTTCAGGCCGGCGGGCCCATCCTGCTGCTTCTGGCGGTGTTGTCAGTCATCACGGCCACGCTGATTATCGAGCGCTTCCTGTATTACCGCAGCGAGGCCGGAAGCCCCGGAGAATTGCTCCACAGAATCAAACAGGCCGCGACATTGTCGGACATGCATCAGGCCACCAACGGCGTACCCGGTGTCGCGGGGAGAGTGATGCGGGCCACGATCCAGGCCGCGCGAGATGGTCATAAGCCCGATGAGATCGAGGATCTTGCCCAGAGCGCGGTGACCAACGAACTGATTTCCCTGGACAAGCATCTGCCGTTGCTCGACTCGATGGTCACGATGTGTCCGCTGATCGGATTGCTCGGCACCACGATCGGGATGATCCATTCCTTCAGCATCGTCGCCGCTATCGGCATGAGTGACCCCACCAAATTGGCCGGCGGCATTTCCGAGGCGCTGATCAACACGGCCGCCGGTCTCGCCGTGGCCATCCCCGCCTTGTTCGCCTACAATTACTTCTCCGGCAGGAAAGAGGCCATCCTGATGAACATGGAAAAGAGCCTCACCGAATTGATCGTGCTTCTCAAATCCCCCATCCCCCAATAGGCCCGGCCGATGAAGGTCAAGCGTCGCAATATTCGTCGGGCACGCATTGAGATCATCCCGCTGATCGACACGATCGTCATCCTGCTGATTTTCTACATGAGCTTTTCGCGTTTTGCCGAGGTGGAACGCGCGGCCGGGATCAAACTTCCCATCGCGCTCACGGGCGACCCGTTGGAGAAACTGCCGAACCAAATTATCGTCAACATGTCTTCCGCCGACAATCTGACCATCGGCGGCCAACCGTACAAGATCAACGATCTACCGGACCTGTTACGGCGCTTGCAGTCGAATCACCCGAACCTCAATTCGCTGATACTGCGAGCCAGCCGCGGGATGGCGTATCGGGATCTCAGCGCGTTCATGACGGTTTGCTCGAAGGCCGGCATTGCCAACGTCACGTTCGCGACCGTCGACAAATGAAAGTGGAACGTCGAATCCCGAAACGCGCGCGGATAGAGATCATCCCGATGATCGATACGATCCTCATGCTGCTGGTGTTCTACATGAGCTTCTCGACGTTCACCAAGCGGGAGAAACGTTTCAGCGCCACACTGCCCGTGGTGAGCGCCGCCGCCGCTCCCGCGCAGGTGCCTCTCGATATCGTGCTTCACGTGAAAGACCGGGACAACATCCTCGTCAACAACTCCACTCGGTATGATGTCCCCGGGCTCCGCGACGCGATGATGCAACTGACTGCGGTCGGGCAGGACACCACCATCATCATCGAGGCCGACCCCAACGCCAGTTACCAGGACGTCGTCAGCGTGTTGGACGTGTGCGCGCAGGCGCACCTGACCAAGGTCGCTTTGCGCCCGCTTCTTGACAAAGTGGCTTCGGCTCAATGACTCGACCGTTCCATATACACCGGCCTCTGGTTTTGTTGGCAACCTTGCTGGCGATGACGTGTCTGATGCGGCAAGCGCCCGCGCAGGAGCCGGAATCCGCGTCGCTCCGGGCCTATCAGAACGCCAAGAAACTTTACGACAACGGTAAAACTGCTGAAGCACTTGCAGCGTTCCAAACGTTCGAGGCCCAATACGAGTTTAGTGCAGCAGTTCCACAGGCGATTTACCTTGAGGCATGGTGCTGGGCCGGGATGCAGAAGTATCGCGAAGCCATCAATGCGTTCGACCGTTTGAGGAAGGGTTATCCGTCCGCCTCACTGATTCCCGAGGCCATTTTGAAACAGGCCGAGTGTTACCGGGAATTGAATAATTACGCAATGGCGCTCGGGCTGTACCACGAATTTGAGGCGAAGTACCCAAACCATGAAATGCTGCCGCGGGCCATGCTCGGCGAGGCGTGGACGCTTTTCAGACAAGGCGATTCCGTGGCGGCAAAGGGGATTTTGCAAAAAGTTCGAACCCAATTCGCCGGCGATCCCGCCACGGTTCTCGATACACAGTTTCTGACTGCCCAGATCATGACGGCGGAAAAACAGTACGATGCCGCGCTTCATATATTCGAGCAAATCCCCGTGGACACGAACGACGTCCGCGCTTCGGACAGCTTCTTCCTTGCGGGCGAAGCGATGTTCGACGCGGGGCGCTGGATCGATGCCATTGCCTGCTACAAACGCGTGCAATCCAAGGCCAGCTTGGTTGGACACATTCGCCAGCAGATCCATGCTCTCCAGGCTGAACCGTCGAACGACCTGCAGCGCAGCGTGCCGGCAACTAATGAACGGCGACTGAGTGATTTGCGTCTGCTTCTGGCCAAGTGTGAAGCCGGCCCCGACCTCGGTGCATCGGCGATGTTTCGCACGGCCAACTGCTACCATTCACTCGGCCGTCCCGACGAAGCCTGTGCCGCATACAACGAGTTCCTCAGACTTTATCCGAACGACAAGCTCGCGGAGCAAGCTCGCTTCGGACTTATTCGGGAACTGGTCGATCGCCGCCGATTCATCGAAGCCGAGGGCGCGGCCTCGGAATTTCAAGCTCGTTACCCGAAGAGTTCGCTCCTAAGTGACGTCACATTACTCGAAGCGGAAGCCCTGTTCTCGTCGGACAAGTTCGCGGAAGCTCTCGACAGTTTCCAAAAGCTGGCCGCATCGAACCCTCGGTTGCCAATCCTCGAGACCGCGGACTTCCAAATGGGCGCCTGTTACTACTCACTCCACGATTTTGACCATGCGCGCGACCGTTTCCTGGCTTTCCTGCGCCAGTACCCCAACAGCAAGCTGATGCCTGATACCCTGTTTCGCCTCGGACGGTGCAACTTCGAACTCTCCCAGAAGGCCACCGATTCAGCGGCCGCTCGCACCGACCTCGCGGCTGCGGCCGCAAATTACGAGCAACTCCGCGCGATGTACCCGTCCAGCGCGTTGGTCCCGGAAGTCACCTTCCAACTTGGCTATCTCAATGCTTCCCTCGCGCTTCATGACACGGACTCAGCGGGTAAACTGACAACCACGGCGCACTTCGAGAAGGCCGTCGGCTTCTTTCAGGAATTCGTCAACCGCTGGCCCGAGAACCCTCTCGCTGTGGAAGCACGCTATCAACTCGCGCACAGTCAGTACGCTCTGCAGCACTTCGATGAGGCCATCGATTCCTTCCGACAAGTCGTCGAGAAGTTCCCGAACAGCACGTTCGCGCCGCTCGCCGCTTACGAAATCGCCGGCTGCCTTGGGGCCGAGAACAAGCGCGGAGAAATGGTGGCACAGCTCCGTAACTTCGTGGCGCGCTATCCGACCGACCCACGCGTTGGCGCCGCGCTGTATTCCATCGGCCTGCAATGGGAGCGCGACGCCAGAACCGACGAGGCCCTTTCAGTGTACCGAGACGTTCTTGCGCAGGCCACCGCCGCGGGCGAGGCGGCCATCGCCTCAGAAATTCGCGTGGCAGGCATTCTCAAAGCTCGCGGCGACACTGCCGGCGCGATTGCGGACTGCGAAACATTTCTTCGGAGATTCCATGGCGATCCGGCGGCTGTAAATGCCATGATTACTCAGATTGCCGAAATATACCGGGCTGGGAGAAACTTCAACGACGCGTACGCTCGTCTCGATCACTTGGCCGCTGAGTATCCGAAAAATGATCGTGTCCGCGTCGCCACGCTTACGAGCACCATTGAGCTGGCCCTGGCTGCGGGCGATTCGTCGCACGCCCACGCCGCAGCGTTGAGGTTGCTGGGCGACCCCGAGAAAGACCGCCTCCCGGCGACCAGCTACATCGCCATCGGCGACGCTCTCCTCCAACATGGACAATTTGGGCACGCGCGCGAGCAATACGAAAAGTCACTCGCACTCTACCCGAACGACACTCTCGCCACACTTCGGGCGCGGCTGGGTTTGGGAGAAACCGCCCTCGCGATGAACCGTCTCGATGACGCCGAAAACATTTTTGGCCAGTTGGCTCTGAACATACCCCTTGGCTCACTTCACGACCGCGCCGAATTCGGCCTCGCCAAGGCAGGCCTCGCCCGCGGCGGCGGAAACTCGCGAGACCCGCACACGGTCAAAGCGATTGAACTTCTCAATGCCGTCATGATTGGCGCGACGGGTGAAGACTCGGGCGAGGCCGCTTATCTGCTGGGCAATTGTTACTTCTCGTTTTCCAATGACGAACCGCAAAACAAAAAGACCGCGCTGGCCTACTATCTTCGGGCGTCGCTCCTGATCAGTGGCCCGCATGGCGAAGAAGCGGCCTTTCGGAGCGGCCAGTGCCACAAAGCGCTCGGCAACCCCCGGGTCGCACGCCAAGCGTTTGAAGCTTATCTGCACAGATTCCCCAACGGCTTGTTTGCCGCCGACGCCCAAAAGGAGCTGGAATCACTGCCCGTCCAACCGCAGCGATCCTGACGGATGAAGACGATCATACAAATCCTGGCATGGTTCACCGCCAACACGCGTCTCTTGTATTGCTTTCTTGTTGCTCTCCTGATCCATGTCGCGTTGATCGCCTCGTTTGGCTGGATCGGGCTCGGCGCAAATCGCCCACGATTCGTGGCGTCGTTCGATGCCGGCCCGCTCCCACCGCCCGCGTCCACCAAGGAAGCCGAAGAACCAAAAGCTGCGTATAGCGATTTCGACTACAGCGGCCCGACACTTGGCGCCGGTGGCGGCACCCAAGGGAAAGGCCCCGGTGGCGTCCCAACGGCTGGCGGGGGTACGCCCGAATCCTACCAGGCGCATCTTGCGAGTCTATCCTCGCAACCGGGCCAGGATACCGTGGCCGATGTGATTGGCGTCGTCAGCGATGGTACGACCGCGGTCGCGCGACCCGAAGGCGGACCGACCGGCGTGAGTTTGACGACGATGGGCGGCCTCGGTGACACAGCGATCGGCACCGCAGGAATCAAAGGACCCGGCGGTGGCATCTTCGGCGCGCGCATGGGCCCGCAGCATGCCGCGAATCTCAGCCAATACAGCGGCACCAGCGAAACCGAGCGCGCGGTCGTCTCCGCATTGCGGTGGCTCAAAGCCCACCAAGAGGCGAATGGTTCGTGGAAATGCGGCAGAAGCGCCGCGGCGGGCACAGCTCTGGCAACACTGGCCTTTCTCGGACACGGGGAGACACCTGACTCCTCCGAATTCGGTGAGACTGTCAGCCGTGCGCTGGACTATCTGTCGCTCCATGTCGGCAGCGACGGGCTTATTTCCGACGCATCGCCGGACTACATTGGCGGCGACTCACAGGGCCTCGTGGCTCTGGCGTTGGCGGAAGGCTACGCGATGACGCAATCACCCGTGTTGCGCGATCCGTTGCAACGGGCGTTGAAGGCGATCGTCCGCGCGCAATCAGCCGCCAAGGCCAATGCGCAACACGTTGGCGGATGGCGGTATGGCCAGGCGTCAGACGATTCGGATGTGTTGGTCACGGGATGGATAATCATGGCGCTGACGTCAGCCAGGGCGGCTGGGCTGGATGTCCCGCCGGAAGTTTGCAACAGGGCCGCACAATTCCTCTGGAACATGTACGACACGCAGAACCCCGGGTTCGGTTATCAAACGCCCGAACGTTCTCCGTCCATGACCGCCATCGGTGTGTTCTGCCAACAGCTCCTTGGCAACGGCAAGGATTCGCGCATCAAGGCCTCCTTGGATTACCTCCGAGAACAGAAAATCGATTGGGATAAAACCCAGGGCGACTACGTCCTGTACGGTTGGTTTTACATCACCCAGGCGATGTTCCAGGCGGGCGGGCTGTACTGGCAACCTTGGAACCGGGAAATTTGCGATGTGCTGATCAAGAAGCAACGTGGCGACGGACACTGGCAGCCTCCCCCCAACAGCACAATGGAAACCCGGGAACTTGCGGCTACACCCGCCTACTCCACCGCCCTCGGGGCGCTCATCCTGGAGGTCTATTACCGCTACCCGCGGATGGATCAATTGATCGAGCCGGGTAACGCGGCGACGGCAACAAGCCCGCCGAAGAACGACGCGGCTCCTTCCTCCAATTAGGCCCGCTCGCTGTTTCGAGTATCTGTTGAGAGCTCGCAGGGCTGGCTAGGGTTTGCGGGCGCCCGGCTGGCACTCTGGCTTGTCCTTGCCGAGCGGCTCCTTCTTCACGGTGATATTGGCCCCGCTCGAGACCTTGTCGCGGTTTTCAGCGATGTAGGACTTCCACTTTTCAGGCACGTCGCTTTCGGTGAAAATCGCCTCGACCGGGCACACCGGCACACAGGCCGTGCAGTCGATGCATTCGTCCGGATGGATGTACAGCCGATCATCGATTTCGTAGAAACAATTCACCGGACAAACTTCCACGCAATCGGTGTATTTGCAGCCGACACAAGGTTCACACACAATGTGTGCCATAATCTATCTCCTCTTCTTCTTTGAAATCGCGGCGGTGAAACGGAACACGTCCTGACCGATATGCTATACTGCGACTCGTGGGCGTTGCCAAGAGCAAATTGATGCCGCGGTGTCGCGCCATTGTGCGCCGGTTGCGGGCCGCCTACCCGGACGCGCGCTGCGCGTTACATCACCGGAACCCGTTGCAGCTTCTCGTCGCCACCATCCTCAGCGCCCAGTGCACGGATCAGCGTGTCAACCTCGTCACCCCGGCCCTGTTTCGGCACTACCGCACGGCGGCTGATTTTGCTGCGGCACGGCCCGCGGAACTCGAGGCCATGATTCGCAGTACCGGTTTCTTTCGGAACAAGGCGCGGTCGATTCGGAAGTGCTGCAACAGCCTGGTCGCAAAATATGGCGGCAAGGTCCCGGACAAACTGGACGAACTGATCCAACTGGATGGCATCGGACGGAAGACGGCAAATGTGGTGCTGGGTGTCGCCTATGGCAAGGCCGAAGGAATCGTGGTGGATACGCATGTGTCGCGGCTCTCCCGCCGCATGAGACTGACCCGCCAGACGGCGCCCGAGAAGATCGAGCAGGCGCTCATGAGAATCGTCCCGCGCCAGGACTGGATTGATTTTTCCCATCTTCTGATCTGGCACGGACGAAAACGTTGCACCGCTCGCAAGCCCGACTGCATCCAATGTGAAGTCGCGGACATCTGTCCCAAGGTGGGAGTCAAATCATGAAAGAACTCAGTGAAGGCGATCGAGCGCCGGCATTTAAAGAACTTGCCGCGAACAAGGGGAAGACCGTTGTCCTCTACTTTTATCCCAAGGATGATACGCCCGGCTGCACCGCGGAGGCGTGCGAACTGCGGGATGCACACAAGCAAATCGCCAACAAGAATGCCGTCGTACTCGGCGTGAGTCCCGACTCGGCCAGGTCCCACGAAAAGTTTTCCGCGAAATTCAATCTCCCGTTCACACTCGTTCCCGACGAGGACCATGGAATCTGTGCAGCCTACGGCGTCTGGAAGGAGAAATCCATGTACGGCAGGAAATACATGGGCGTTGAACGCACCACGTTCGTCATTGGACCCGGCGGAATCATCCAGAAAACTTTCCGCAAGGTCAAACCCGCCGGCCACGCCGAAGAAGTGCTTGCGGCGATTTCGAACGCCTAGGCCCAGGGACGGAACAACAACCAACCGCCCGCGCCGGGCTTACGGCAGCCGGTTTGTCTCCTTTACGAGCCTCGCAAACATCCGGGTCTTGTGGAGAAGACGCGGGTCTTTGTCGAGCTCGGCAACGGTCTTGTCGAGGCGGTAGGTCCAGTTGCCTGTGCTGACGGCGCCGGGAACGTTGAACCGCGCTTCCGTGCCGAAGACATCGGTGATCATGAACACGGCAAGCCATGAGTTGGAACCGAGCACGCCACGAAGAATCATCTCATGGACCTGGTCGGTAAAGTCGTGCAGCGGCTCCGCGCTGTCCACGCCGCAGTACTTCATCCAACGTTTCAATTCCTTGTAGGCCTCCTCCGATTGCTGCCGCGCTTTCTCTTCCCCACTCCCCTTGCCGGCGTCGACCTTCTCCCACAACTCACGCCACATTTTCGCCACCGGGTCGTGGTCGTGAGTCGCGGGCGTGGCCAGCGACAACCGCGGATAGGTCTTGCCGTCCACGAACGACTGGTTTTTCTCACGCAGGAAATGCGGAACCTTGTACCCCGGAATTTTCAGGTGCTCGAGCGCGACCGGTACATACGGAGGGACCACCCCGAGGTCTTCCGCAACGACGGCCGTATCGCCCGCGGCCTCCAACACCATCGCCAGCAATTCCTCGCCCTGCTTCTGATTGAACTTCGCGCCTTCGGGCGTGTCGTCGGCGTACGCCTGGAAGTGCGGCAACCGTCCGCCTGTGAGTTTCGCCGCTTCTTGCTCGGTCAGTGGCAGAAACTTGCTGTTGTACTTCGGCTGCCAGGGGAAGGAGTAGATGCGGAAGAAGCCGAGAACATGGTCGATGCGGAACAGATGGACCGTCTTGTGGACGTTACCGCAGCGAATCCGCCACCAGTCGTGGTTGCGCTCGCGGGAGACGTCCCATTTGTACAGCGGGATGCCCCAGTTTTGCCCCCACTTTTCCGTGAACGGGTCGCACTGGAAAGTCTTCTCGGGCGGGCAGCCGCCGCTCCAGTCGAGGTCGAAGATGGCGCGGTTGCCCCACACGTCGGAACTGTAGCGATTGACGCCGAAGGGGATGTCTCCCATCAGGTACACCTTGCGGCGCGTGCCGTGCTCTTTGACCTTCGTCCACTGGTCGTAGGCGATCCATTGCATGTACGCGCAGAACAGGATCCGCTTGGCGTATTCATCGCGCTGTTTGGTCGGCAGCGAGAGAAACCATGACCATGCTCTTTTCGGGTTCTGGCGGTCCAACGGCCATTCATCCCAAGTCGGCCAGTTGTGGTAGTCCTCCATCAACACGCGGAACATCGCGTAATCGGAAATCCAGTCGCCATTCTCAGCAAGAAACGCGCGGAACGCCTGGCTGCGCTCGGTGGTTTTGTCCCAATGCTCCACGAGAAACGCGTCGAACGCCGCGCGCAACAGTGCCCGTTTCAGCTCTTTCACCTTCGCATATTTGACCGGGCCCGCGCGCAGTTCCTTGAGCAACTCAGGCTTGGCAATCTGCTTGAACTTCGCGGGGGACAAATCGGCAATGTGCTCAGGCGAGATCGCGACGGTCGTCGGGTCAAGCGCCATCGAGCTGATGGCGTTGTAGGGGGAATTGTCGTCGCTGGTCTCGTTGATCGGCAGCACCTGCAGCAGTCCGATGCCGTGTTTATGGCACCAATCGATCATCTGGCGGACGCCCTCGGTGTCGCCAATCCCCAAGTCGCTTTCCGTTCGAATGGAAAAGACCGGGCACAAAATGCCGGCCAGCTTCTTGTCGGGAGAGAGTTTCATCGACGGCTATCGATATACTTCACGTCGATGCCCCACTGCAAGAACTTCAATCGTTTGATGCGAGATGTTCGGACCTGGACGTGCTACTGGCCCCCTTTCTCGCCAAAAGTCAGCTACGGCTGGAGCACCGCAGGACTTTCGCGTCGATCTTCGACATGTTCACGGAGTTGCGGATCGGACCGCCTGTCAGCGCATCGGCAATCTGCTCGGCGATTTCGATGCCGCAGGTCTCCTGCGCATCGGTTGTCGAAGCCGCCAGATGCGGCGTCATAACGACTTTGTCGAGTTCGCGCAGCGCCAACTCTTTCGGCGGTTCCTGTTCGTACACGTCGAGGGCGGCGCCGGCGACCTTGCCGCTCTTGATGGCCTCGTACAAATCCTTTTCATTGATGATGCCGCCGCGGGCGCAATTGATCAGGCGTACGCCATCCTTCATCTTCGCGATGGTGTCTTTGTTGATCATGCCCCGCGTCTCATCGCTCATCGGAACGTGCACGGTGATGAAATCAGACCGCGCATAAATCTCGTCCAGTCCGACGGCCTCGACCTGAAGCTCCTTGGCGCGGCTGACGTTCAGGAATGGATCGTACACCAGCACTTGCATGTCGAACGCCTTGGCGCGGCGGGCCACCTCGGAGCCGATGCGGCCCATGCCGACGATGCCCAGCGTCTTGTTGCGCAACTCGACGCCCTCAAACGACTTGCGGTCCCACTTCCCCGCTTTCATTGTAGCATGGGCTTGTGGGATATGGCGGGCCAGCGCCATCATCATGGCAAACGTGTGCTCGGCGGTCGAGATGGTATTACCGCCCGGTGTGTTCATCACGACAATGCCGCGGCGTGTCGCGGCGCCCACATCGACGTTATCCACCCCGACGCCGGCGCGACCGACAACGCGCAGCTTTTTCGCGGACTCCAGGATGCGCTCGGTGACCTTCGTGGCGCTACGGACGATCAGAGCGTCATACTCCGCCATGATTTCGCAGAGCTGGTCCTCTTTGAGGCCGGTTTTCACGTCCACTTGAAAGGACGGCTTTTTGCGTAACATCTCCACGCCACGTTCGGAAACGGAATCAGCAACAAGTATTTTCATGGTCGTCTTCTGCGCATATTTATGGAAACTTGAGTGTTGGTTTAGGCATCCAATTTGCGTCGTTACCGCGTGATGCACAAGAAAAAATCATGAGCGATGTGAAACTGTACACGCGCCAGTGGTGCGGCTGGTGCCTCGACGCCAAGGAATATCTGAAGAAGCGCGGGATCTCATTCCAAGAGATCGATGTCGGGCGCGACCCCGCTGCCGACAAGGAAATGCACCGTCTGTCTGGCCAGCATTACGTGCCGACGATTGTCGTGGATGGACACGTCCTCGCCAATTTCGACACGAGCCAGCTCGAAGCGTTTCTCACGAAGCTCAGCCCCGACATTTGATGTCGGGGTCAGTGCTTCATTCAATTAGCCCTCAGCATTTTCACTCTGAAAGGGGGCTGAAAAAGGGCTTTCCTGCTTGGTTTCTGGCCAATTTGCTCGGGGATCTCACTTCCGCAGTTTTTCCCAGTTTTCCCGTCCGCTAAGCAAAGAACTCCGCCTATGGACTCAAGTGGATCACCTTCTGTGGGTGGAGGTTTCAGGAAGCAGGTGATTCCGCAAACCCAGCAGCCTGTGCCCGATGAGTGACCACTCACTCAGTTGCTTGTCGGGTCGGGAGTCTTCGGCGTCAAGCCCACACGCTCAAGCCGCGTGCGACCCGTCGCAGAACGGCTTGTTCTCTGACCTGCCACATCGGCACAAGGTCACCCGATTCCGAATCTCATAGGTCTTCCCGTCAGCGGAAACCACCGGAATGCCTCCGCGCACCCAAATCGGGCCGCTGACCTGCCTGGCCGTGTCCTCAATCAGTCCAAGAGACGGCTCAAACTTCGGCTCGATGGGCTTGCCTGTTACTCGATCCCAGGCTACCAAACGCCCGGCGGGACAATGGCCCGCTTCGTGTTTGACCAGTCGCTCGGCCTCAGGCTTGTCCGTCTCCTGAACCAGATTCCAGACCCTGCCCTTGGGATCGCAGAACCGGGCGAACGCGCACAGATTCTCCTTGTCGGTGAGCAGCATCGTGGGCCCTTCAATCGTCTCGACCTGCTCCAGATAAGGCTGATGGCTTGCCGTTTCCGTGCCGTCGAATTGGAACTTCTTGTGGCTGCCATCGCAGAAGGGTTTGTTGGCAGACTGACCGCAACGGCAGAGCGCATATTGCGGCTGCGCCGGGTATTTCTTTCCTTCCCGGTATTCGAGCGATTCGCCCTCGGCATTGGTGACAATTGCCTGCTCGCTCAGTGGCAAGCTTCCGTTTACGAGGTAAGGGCCGTCTTTGGTAACGTGAATGTTCGTATTGAGTTGTTCGCTTTCTTTCATGGTGATCGCCTCCACGATAATATGTTGGTTAGAATGGTTAGCTGTCCCATCTTCATGGGCTTCGCTGTTTCCCCTAATCTGAACACGTTCAGCTGGTTTCAGGCTCCCGTGAATTTGTGAAACGATTACGTCCGCGCTTTTTGGAGTTGGCGAACCCAGACGGCCAAGGCTTCGAGGAGTTTGCGGATGTGCCTGCGAGTATCTTCGTCAGTGAGATTGCCGTTCTCGTCGAAGCGCTCGGAGGCGTTGGAGATCATGACTTCGGGCTTGTTGAGCGGGTACATATTGAGGAACACGAAGGTTTGCCGCAAATGATACTGGGCGCGGGCCGTGCCGAGAGACCCCATTGAAGCGCCCATGATGGCGACGGGTTTACCGTCCCACGCGTTGTCGCCGTACGGACGCGAGGCCCAATCGATCGCATTTTTCAGGACGCCCGGGATGGAATAGTTGTACTCGGGCGTGACGAAGAGGATGGCATCTGCGGCGCGAATCGCGGCTTTGAACCGAACGACCTTCTCGGGCGCGGGGTCTTCCAAGTCTTGATTGAACGGGGGGATGCCGTCGAGCTCGAAGGTTTCGATGCGGATGCCTTCGGGTATGAGTTGTTGGGCGGCGCGTAGCGCGGCACGGTTGTAGGAAGCTTTACAGAGACTGCCAGCGATTCCGAGAATGGTGAGTGGTTTGCTCATCGATGATTGTCTCTCCATTCATGATTATGATGCAGCCGGGTTCCACCAGCACGGGCCTTCGCCTTGGATGCTTCGGCAGCGCGGTGGCGCGTTTCGGCCATCTGTTGAGGCGAAAACGTGCTTAATCGACACTTCCCATGTGACCCAAGACCACGGCCACCTTGGTTTTTTCAGCCTGACTGGTCGCCAGCATGCCACGTCCGACATCGAGTTCAAGCCAATTCCCGCGCTTGGGAATTGATGAAGGGGCTGCAGATTTCAGTGAGCTGGCGATTCAGTAAACCCGCCAGCCTGCCCGTTGAGCGACCACTTCACTCAGTTGGTTGTCGCGTCGGTTGTCCAGCGCTTGATGCCTTGAACACTTGCGTGTCCGCCTGCGTGAATTTTCCCTGTTCGGCTGATTGTGAATTGAACCTTTAGCTCAGTGCTTCATCCAATTGACCAGCCAGACCACGCCGTGCGTGGCCACGCACGCATAGGCCGCCGCCAGCAGATCGTCCAAGACGATGCCGATTCCGCCCGAGAAATCCTCCGCATCGCGGACAGGCGTCGGCTTCCACACGTCGAAGAGCCGAAACATTGCGAACCCCACCGCGACCTGCCACACCCTCGTCCCCAATCCGAGGAGCGCGAGCGGCATCGCCACAATCTCGTCGATGACCACGCTGGGCGGATCGGGATGGTGCATGATGTCCGAGGCTTCCCCGGCACACCAAATGGCAAAGCCGATCGCCAGGACCCAGAGCGCGCCGCGCAGCCACACATGGTGTTCCTGGCCCAGAACCCACCAGAACGCGAGGCCGACCACCGAGCCGGCGGTGCCGGGCGCGGCGGGCAGATAGCCGACGCCGAACCCGGTCGCCAGAAACTTGATCAATCGTTCACGCATCGCGGAAGAAAACATGCCCATTCTTGAAGAAGTAGATGATGCCGGAGATCAGCGTCAGACCGACGGTGATGAGCATCAACGTGAAAGCCACCCGCGAAAACACAACATCAAACTGCCCGTAATCGGAGCCGAAACAATTCCAGTCCTCGCGCGCCGCCAAGCCGAGCAGAATCACAATGATGGCGACCATTTGGGACACGGTCTTGTGTTTGCCCAATCCCTCGGCCCGCAGCACGATCCCTTGCTGACTGGCCACCAGACGAAGCCCGGTCACCAAAAAATCCCGCGCGACGATGATCAGCACCATCCACGCCTGGACGAGTGGCACACCCGGGCGATAGCTCGGTTGTTCGATGAAGCAAATGAATGCGGCCGCAGTCAGCACCTTGTCAGCGAGGGGATCGAGCAACATACCGAACGCCGTCTCCAACTTGTGCCGCCGTGCGTACCAACCGTCCCACCAATCCGTCAGGCTCGCCACGATAAAAATGATCAGTGCCGTCGTTTTGCCGAACGGGAAGCGGGACAACATCAGGCCGTGGGGCGGCAACAGCAACGCCATGACGAAAAACACGGTCAGGACAATGCGGGCAACGGTGAGCCGGTTCGGCAGGTTCATTGGCCACGTATTCTAACGGTTCCGGCCCACCCAAAACAAGCCGGTTACGCCCTTTCGATAAGGACTTGACCGATTTCTGCCGATTCTCTATATTTCCCCAGAGAATTTGGCGACATGGAACGAGTGGGTCGAAGAACCCACTTTTTTGTTCCCCGCTCGGGGTGTGCCGCCAGAGGACATAAAAATTTATGAACGCCGAACTGATAGTGGCTGTGGAATACTTCCACCGCGAAAAGGGCATCGACAAGGAGGTGCTGTTCCAAGCCGTCGAGCAGGCTTTGTTGCAGGCTTCCAAGAGGAGTGTCAGCCCGGCGCGCGAGCTGCGCATTGAGATCGACCGCAAGACGGGCGCCATTCGCGCCCTTGCGAAGCAACTGGTGGTCGAAAACGTCGTCAACAAACACGATGAGATCTCGTTGACCGACGCCCGACGCCGCTTTCCGAACGCCCAACTCGGTGAAACCGTCGAAGTCGAGGTTACGCCACAGAATTTCGGCCGCATCGCCGCCCAGACGGCCAAGCAGGCGATGCTTCAGCGCATTCGGCAGGTCGAAAAGAACATGGTGTTCGAGGAATTCAAGGGCCGCGGCGGCGACATTCTGTCCGGCACCGTGCGCCGCTTCGAGCGAAGCGACGTGATCATCGATCTTGGCAAGATTGAAGGGATCATGCCCAGCCGCGAGCGGGTGCCGACCGAGGAATACCAGCCGGGCGACCGGATTCGTGCGTTCACGCTGAGCGTCGACAACGCGCTGCACGGGCCCGAAATCATTCTCTCCCGCAGCCACCCTGACTTCGTCCGCAAGCTGTTTGAGCTCGAAGTCTCCGAGATCGCGGACAAGACGGTGGAGATCAAGGGAATCGCGCGTGAGGCAGGCTACCGCACCAAGATCGCCGTCGTGTCGCACGATGAGAAGGTTGACCCGGTAGGCGCTTGCGTCGGCATGCGCGGGATGCGGGTGAAGAATATCGTTCGCGAGCTCAGTGGAGAAAAAATCGACATCATTCGCTGGGACCCGAATGTCCGCCAGTTTGTCACCAACGCGCTCGCGCCCGCCAAGTTGAAGAACCTTGTTATTGACGAGGCCCGCCACTCCGTAAAAATTATCGTGGATCCAGACCAACTGTCATTGGCGATCGGGAAAAAAGGACAGAATGCGCGCCTGACGGCCAAGTTGACCGGGTGGAACATCGAGATCGAGAAGGAAGAGACCGCCGAGCTTGGTTTCGAGGAGAAAGTCGCCCGCGCGGTTGAAGAGATGGCGGCCATCCCCGGAATCCCGCGCGAGGTCGCCGAGGGCCTGGTCAAGGGCGGGTTCCATTCGCTGGAGGGATTGCTGTCGGCGGATTTGAACGATTTGACGGGCATATTTGGCGCCGAAAAGGCCGCGGCGGTGCAGCAAGCGGCCAACGCGGAGCAGGAGCGACGCGAAGCGGCCCAATCATCGGAAGGTGAGAAACAGGCGGAGGGTAAGAAACAGCCAGAATGAGTACCCGGGTACACGAGTTGGCCAAGCGATGCGGCCTGTCGAACAAGGACATGATCGACAAGCTGCGGGCCATGAATTATCCGGTCAAGAGTCACTCCAGCACGGTCGACAAGATCACCGCCGAGTCGATTGAAAAGGAATATGGCTACGTCCCGCCGGCGCCTGCACCCGAACCGTCCGTAACGCCGGCTTCTCCACCTGCAGCACCGGCAACCAAGACCGATAAAGAGCCGGACACCGCGTCAGCAGTAGCCACGTTACCGCCCCCGGCAGAGGTTGTGGAACCACCCAAACCTGCAGTTGCGAGGGTGGTTGCAAGTCCAGCCGTTTCTCCGTCGCCACCCGTAATTCCAGCGAAGGCACCGCCCGCGGTGGTGCCAGCCAAACCGGCTGCACCGCCGAAGGCGCCAGCGGCACTGCAGCCAACAGTGAAGATAACCACGGCCCCTCGTCCGGTGCCGCCACTGGCGCCGGCCCCGAAACCCGCCGTGATGCCGCCGGCACCATCCCAGCCCGCTTTCATCGTTGATGACAAGGGGAACAAGATTATCCAGATGAAACCGCCGGTCGTGGTGCGTGACCTATCTCAGCGCGTGGGCGTGAAATCGCACGTGCTGCTGGCGGAGATGATGGACATGGGCGTCTTCGCCAACCTGACCGAGACGATCGGGGAGGATATCGCGCGCAAGATTTGCGAGCGGCATGGTTTCATTTTCGAACTGGAAAAGCGCGAGCGCGGCGCCGGCATCGTTCACGCCCCACCGAAGAAGGTCGAACCGCTGGAGGTGGGCGAACAAGCAAGCGATTTGAAGCCGCGTCCGCCCGTGGTCACCGTGATGGGTCATGTTGACCACGGCAAGACCTCGTTGCTCGATGCGATTCGCAAGACCGACGTTGCCGCTCATGAAAGCGGCGGCATCACCCAGCACATCGGCGCCAGCGTGGTTTCGCTTCCCGGCGGCAAGACCATCACGTTCCTGGACACGCCCGGCCACGAGGCATTCACGAAGATGCGGGCGCGCGGTGCGAACATTACGGATATCGCCGTGCTGGTCGTGGCGGCAGATGACGGGATCATGCCGCAAACGATCGAGGCGATGAACCATGCCAAAGCCGCGCAGGTGCCGATCATTGTCGCGATCAACAAGGTCGATCTGCCGACGGCGAATGTCGACCGCGTCAAGAAACAGTTGCAGGAACACGGTTTGAGTCCCGAATCCTGGGGCGGCGACACCATCACCGTCGAGGTTTCCGCGACCACGAAGAAGGGGATCGACTCGCTGCTTGAGATGATCCTGCTGCAAGCGGAGATCATGGAACTGAAGGCGAGCCCGAAGGTGCCCGCCAAGGGGAACGTGATCGAGGCGCAAATCGAACCCGGCATGGGACCCGCGGCCACCGTACTGGTGCGCAAGGGAACCTTGCGGGTGGGCGACGGCATTGTGTGCGGGCCGTTCTGGGCCAAGATCCGCGCGCTGGTTAACTACAAGGGTCAGCGCATCAAGGAAGCGCCCCCGTCGACTCCCGTAAAGATCGTCGGGCTCTCCGGCCTGCCCGAGGCAGGCGTCGAGTTCAACGTCATGAAGACGGACAAAGAGGCGCGTGCGCTCAGCGAACAACGCGAACAAGAAGTCCGCGGCTCGACCACGGTGCAGCCGCGCGGTTCACGGCTCGAAGACCTTCTGACCCAGTTCAAGGATGGCGAAATGAAGAAGCTGCACATCGTCCTCAAGGCCGATGTGCAGGGCTCGCTGGAAGCCATCGCGGATTCGCTCGGCAAACTCAAGAGCGAGAAAATTGAACTCGATATCATCCATGGCGCAGTCGGCAGCATTACGGAAAACGATGTGCTGCTCGCCAGCGCCTCGGAAGCCGTCATCATCGGGTTTCGGGTCAAGACGGAGAGCGGGGTCACCGATGCGGCCAAGAACGCGAACGTGCAAATCAAGTTGTACAGTATCATTTACGAATTGATCGAGCAGGTCGAGGAATCGATGGAAGGCCTGCTGGAGCCTGAATCGAAGGAAGCCGTCATCGGCCATGCCGAAGTGCGCAAGGTTTTCGAGCTTTCCAAAGGGCCGCCGGTGGCGGGCTGTGTGGTCACGGACGGCCGGATTGCGCGCAGTGCCCGCGTGAGGTTGTTGCGACGCAAGGCGGTGCAGTATGAGGGCCGCATCGCCAGCCTCAAGCATTTCCAGGACGACGTGCGCGAGGCGAAGGCGGGCTCGGAATGCGGGTTGCGTCTGGAGAATTTTTCGGGTTTCCAGGAAGGCGACATCCTGGAATGCTATACGGTCGAAAAAGTCGCCGCGAGTTTATAACCCAACAACTCAACCGCCCACGCGGAGGACGAAACACGGAATGATTTCGGTTGTGCCGCCCTTTCCATTCGTGTCGCGGGGCGCCGTCACCATGAGCAATCACCGAATTGAACGAGTTTCCGAATTGGTCAAACGCGAGGTCAGCGAGATCGTACAGGAATTGAACCTGACCGGCTGCGGGTTTCTCACGATCACCGCCGCGGAGATCAGCCCCGACCTCAAGGAGGGGCGGATCTACCTGAGCGTGATCGGTTCCGCGGACCAGAAGCGGCGCGCGCTCGAGGCGCTGGACCGCCAGCACGGACACATCCAAAACGAATTGGGGCATCGCATCGTGTTGAAATACACACCGCGCTTGAAATTCATCCTGGACGAAACCGAGGCGCGGGCCACACATATCGAGCAGTTGCTCAACGAACTCGAAGGCGAAGACCCCGATGAGTGACGTTGTCCAACAAATCAGCGAACTGTTCCGCAGTCAGGACACGTTCCTGGTGCTCACGCACTACCGGCCCGACGGGGACGCCGTTGGTTCGCAACTGGCACTGTTGTTGACCTTGAAAGGCCTGGGCAAGACGGTCGAGGTATGGAATGACGACGCGGTACCGGCGAAGTTCCGGTTTCTTCCCGCCAGCGATCTGATCACGCGTCCGCCCAGCGAGCCAAAGGATTTCGATGTGGTCGTGGCCATCGACACCTCGACCTGGCAACGGGTTGGCACCGCCGCCCAGCGGATCGGCCAACGGAAATACTTCATCAATATCGACCATCACGTCAGCAACGAGAAATTTGGTGAGATCAACTGGATCGTCCCGGAAGCGCCCGCTTCGGGCCAGATCGTCTTTGATCTGATCAAGCGCGCCGGGTTCCCTCTGACGCGAGACATCGCGACCTGCCTGTTCGCGGCGATCTCGACGGACACCGGCTCATTCAGTTACGGCAGTACAACCGCCGCATCGTTGCGGGCCGCCGCCGAACTGGTCGACACGGGAATCAACGTCGGCGAGATTTGCCGACAGGTGTACGAAAGCTATCCCTACGCGCGGTTGATGCTGCTGCAAAAGGCGCTGGCGCAACTGCAACTGGCCGACCAGAAGCGGATCGCGTACACGTGGGTGACCACGGAGATGTTCGAGGAATCCGGAGCAAAACGCGAGGACACGGAAGGCTTGATCGATTACGCGCGGGCCATTGAGGGCGTGGTGGTGGCCATCCTGTTCGAGGAGTTGTCGGAACCGGGCAAGTTTCGCGTCAGCCTTCGCTCCAAGAATCCGAAGGTCGATGTCAACTCCGTGGCACGCCGTTTTGGCGGGGGCGGCCATCGCGAGGCGGCGGGGGCGCGGTTCAGCGGCGAGCCGCACGAGATCGAACGCAAGGTGCTGGCGGCGGTGAGCGAAGCGCTGGCGGCGGCAGGATTGTAGGTACAGCTTCCATGCAGCAGCAGTTGACACCGTTCGATGGCGTGTTGTTGGTGGACAAACCGGCCGGAATGACTTCGCACGACGTGGTGGATCGGGTGCGGCGCCAATTCGGATTCAAGAAGGTCGGCCATTGCGGCACGCTGGATCCGGCGGCGACGGGGCTGCTCATTCTCGTAGTCGAACGCGCCACCAAGCTGCAAGACCGGTTGATGTCCGTCGACAAGACGTACGAGGGAACCATGCTGTTGGGCATCTCGACCGACTCGCAGGATGTGGACGGGGAGGTCATCGCGGAGAAACCGGTGCCACCGCTGACGGAGAACGATATCGAGGAGGCGCTCGCCAAATTCCGCGGGGACATTCAGCAGGTCCCGCCGATGGTCAGCGCGGTGAAACATCAGGGCACACCGCTGTACAAGCTCGCACGGAAGGGTAAGACGGTCGAGCGTGAGCCGCGACTCGTCCACATTTACGATTTGCGCGTGCTGGCCGTCGAACTGCCCCGGATCCGGTTTCGGGTGGCCTGCACCAAGGGAACCTACGTGCGTACGCTGTGTTCGGATATTGGGGACCTGCTCGGCTGCGGGGCGCATCTATACGAATTGCGGCGAACGCAATCGGGGAATTTCCAGGTGAACGACGCTCACTCCCTCGAGGAGATTCTCAAACAAACGCGCGAACAGTTGAAGACGTTCATCATTCCCATTTTGAAACTCGTCGGCTCCAACGCTGCGTAATGCAGGTGTTCCGCACATTTGAAGATTTGGCCGGGCATTCCCACAGTGTCTGCCTGGCCATCGGCGTATTCGACGGCCTCCATCTCGGTCACCAGCGGGTGATTGGCCGAGCGCGCGACGACGCCCGGGCCAGCGGTGGCACGTCGGTGGTACTGACGTTCGACCCGCATCCGATGCGCGTGCTTCAACCCAAGAAGGCGCCCCTGCTGTTGACCTCGACGCCGCACAAGCTGGCGCTGATGGAGAAACTTGGGGTTGACGGGTGCCTGCTGCTTACGTTTGACAAGGCCTTCTCGCTCACGCCGGCGGAACAGTTTATCGACAGGGTCGCCAGCCACGCCAATCATCTCCAGGAGATTTGCGTCGGAACCCGCTTCCGGTTCGGGCACGACCGCGCCGGCGACGTGCGTCTGATGGAGAAGCTGGCGCCGAAATACGGCTATGTGGCAAAGGAGATCCAGTCCGTCAAACTCGACGACGAAATGGTCAGTTCGACGGCCATTCGGCAACACGTGCTGCATGGGCGTCTCGACCGCGCCGCAGCGATGTTGGGACGACACTTCTCGATCCTCGGCACGGTCGAACCGGGCGACCACCGGGGACGCGAGCTGGGTTTCCCGACCGCCAATCTCAACCGGCATGACGAAGTGCTGCCCCCGGACGGCGTGTACGCCGTGCGCGTGACCATTGGCGCGGAGCAATTCGGCGGCGTGGTGAACATTGGCGTTCGCCCCACGTTTGGCGAAGCGGAGCCGCGCCGCGTTCTGGAGGTCCACGTTCTGGATCTTGCCCGCGATTTATATGCGAAGGACGTCGAAGTCGTTTTCCTATCGAAACTGCGGGATGAGAAGAAGTTCGCCTCCGTCGACGCCCTCAAGAGCCAAATCGCCGCCGATATTCAGGCCGCCCGGAAGATTCTCAAGTCGCAGTCCTGACCTTGTCCCAAGGCACGCCGTGCCGACTGGTTTAGAGGATGCGGATCAGGTCGGCGCGTTCGATCAGCATTCCCTTGCAATCGCGGCAGGGGCGGAGAGCAACGTCATCGGGTTGCTGCTGTTTCAGCCGCCCACCGCACCGCCGCGGTTCGGACTCACACTTTTCTCCCGAATTTTTTCTCCAATTCCGGATAGGAGATTTGAATCATCGTTGGACGCCCGTGGGGGCAGGTGTAGGGCAATTCGCATTGGTGGAGCTGCTGGAGCAACGCCCGCAGTTCCTCGCCGCGCAGCGGGTCGTGCGCCTTCACCGCGTGACGGCAGACCGTCGTGGCGATTTTGTCCTCGCTCAATCGCCGGGAATGGACTTCCTCACCCGTTTGCCGCATCTCGTCGATGATATCGCGAAACAACTGCGCCAGATTCGCCGTCGGAAAATACGGCGGCAGGGCGTCGACCAGAAACGTTCTCTCGCCGAACTCGCTCACCCCGATGCCCAGCTTTTGCAGCGTCTTCTGGTTGGCGTGGAGAAACGCCGCATCGCGGGGATCCAGTTCCAGCGTGAGCGGCAACAGAAGTTTTTGCGCGGGCGCGGAATCCGTCTTGAGTTCCTTGAGCATCTTCTCGAACAGCACCCGCTCATGGGCCGCGTGTTGATCCATCAGGACCAGTCCTTCGGGTGATTCGATGAGGACGTAGAGCCGACCGATCACACCCAGAATACGCCATGGGCCTTCGTCGGTGTGCACTTCGGCCGATGGCTCGGCGGGAGCCTCGCCCTCCCTACGACCTCTCGGCACGTCAAGCAAACTGGATTGCGCAGCCGGCGGCGTGGGAGCGGCTTCGCCGCGCAGGGACAGCGGCGGCGCTGGCGATCCAGACGGTCGTGGACCGACAATGTGTGGCCGGGTTTGCGGCCAGCCTTCGCGTTGCACAGGATGGAGCCCAGCCGTCTCCGGTTCGAGGGCGGCACGCACGGCATCGATCACGCACTGGCGCACGGCGGACTCGTCGCGAAACCGCACTTCGCGCTTGGCGGGATGAATGTTCACATCCACCAACATGGGGTCGATGTCGATAAATAGGAACGTCACCGGGAATTTTCCCTTCATCAACGCGGTGTGGTAGCCCTCGAGCAACGCGTAGTTGATTGCTTTGCTCTCGACGGGGCGCTGATTGACGAAGAGGTGCTGCTGACGGCGGTCAGCGCGGCTGACGCCGGGTTTGCCAACGTAGCCGGTGGCGCGCACGTCGCCTCGGGACAACTCGACGGCGAGAAGTTCCTCGACCAGCTGCGCACCATACAGTTCCCGCAATCGGCCCCGCAGATCGTTGGTCGGCGCGAGATGGAAGACTTCACGGCCATCGACGACGAGCTTGAACGCGACGTTGGGATGCGCCAGCGCGCAGAGCGTGACAATGTGCTCGATGTGGGCGGTTTCGGTGGGAATCGAACGCAGAAACTTGCGGCGCGCGGGCAGATTGAAGAACAGGTTGCGCACTTCCACGACCGTTCCCTCCGCCGCACCCACGTCCGTGACCGACAGGATTTTCCCGCCGGCCATTTCGATTTGCGTGCCGCCCAGCGCGCCCCGTTCGCGGCTGGTCAGCGTGAACCGCGAGACCGCGGCGATGCTCGGAATGGCTTCCCCGCGAAACCCGAGCGAGGTGATGCTGTGCAGGTCTTCGGCCTTGGAAATCTTGCTGGTGGCATGGCGTTCGAGCGCCAGCAGCGCGTCGTCTCGGCTCATGCCGTAGCCGTCGTCGGCGACATTGATGAGCGAGCGCCCGCCGTTCTTGATGGTGACCGTGACGCGTCGGGCCTCGGCGTCGAGCGAGTTCTCGACCGACTCCTTCACGACCGAGGCGGGCCGTTCGACCACTTCGCCGGCGGCGATCTGGTTGGCGACCTGCTCGGAGAGGAGACGAATCCGGTTCACGGACAGATTATAGCGGAGGCTGGAGCCGGTGAAAGCGTGAAAACGGGCAGGCGTGCGCTCCATATTCACCGTGGAGGCCCGAAGCGGAAGAGTCTCTTCACGTTACTACCGGGGATCGAATCGTTGTTGCGCGCGGCCGGCAAATTTGGTAGGAAATGGCGGCTTTCCCTGTCAGCGAAAGGTGAGGTGCGAGACGTGGGACACAGTTCTGCAAGCAATCGACAAGAGGCGGTCGAGGCTGCGGTAAGCGACTCCAAGTTGCGTTTGCCGTTTCTTATCACCCCGACGACATCGTGTTTGCTTCTGTGCCTTGCATTTACGACGCCGGCGTGCGCTGGCGAACGGCAGACACTGCGCAATCGCGCCGTTAAAGCGGTTGCGGAATTGAACTTGCAGCCTTTGAGGGCGCTTTCGGGTGCAACGAATCTGGATCTGGCGCTCGTGTTGCCGCTACGCGACCAAGAAGGGCTCGCCGATCTGCTGCAAGAGCAACATGCGCCCTCAAGTCCGCGGTACCATCAATGGCTGACCCCGGAAGAATTCGCGGCCCGGTTTGGGCCGACGGAGCAGGATTACCGGGCGGTCATTGAGTTCGCCACGTCGAACGGGCTCGCCGTCACCGGAACGCACCCGAACCGCACGATATTGGACGTGCGAGGTTGTGTGGCGGACATCGAGAGGACGTTCCGCGTAAGGCTGCGGGCGTACCGACACCCGATTGAGGACCGCGAGTTCTACGCGCCGGACGTCGAGCCGTCCGTGGATCTGGCGGTCCCGGTATTGCACGTCACCGGTTTGGACAACTATGTCGTGCCGCATCCCCTAAGCGTCCACGAGACTCCCCAAAGCGACGGGAGCGACGCGACTCCGGGCTCTGGCTCGGGGCCGCATGGCAGCTACATGGGATACGATTTCCGGTGCGCCTACGTTCCGTGGACGCCGCTGACCGGCGCCGGGCAAGTGCTCGGTCTGGTGGAGTTCGACGGTTACTACGCGAAGGACATCACGAAATATGAGAGCAAGGCCGGACTACCGAGCGTTACTCTGACGAACGTGTTAGTGGATGGCTTCGATGAAACCCCGACGACAAACGACCGAGGGGTCACGGAGGTGACTTTGGATATCGAAATGGCGATCTCGATGGCACCGGGGCTCTCGGCCGTGGCCGTCTATGAAGCCCCCGCTAACGGAGCCTCTGCGGAGGATCTGTTGAATCAAATCGCCACGGATGGCCTGGCTGGACAAATCAGTTCCTCCTGGTTCTTCGGCGACGACCCGGATTTCGACGAAATTTATGAAGAATATATTGCCCAGGGCCAGTCGTTCTTTCAGGCATCCGGCGACAACGGGGCCTTTACCGATTCGTGGCCATCGCAGCAGCAGCAAGCGGACAGCCCGTATATCACATTGGTCGGCGGGACCAGTCTGAAGACGAGCGGGGCAAAGGGACACTGGCTCTCGGAAACCGTCTGGAACTGGAACCATGGCACCGGAGCGAATGCAACCAATGACGCCAGCGGTGGCGGGATCAGCGACAACTACACGATTCCCAGTTGGCAACAGGGAATCGACATGGCGTCCAACGGGGGGTCGACTGCCATGCGGAACGTTCCCGATGTCGCCATGGTTGCATCGAGCATTTACGTGATCGCCAATGACGGCTCGGCGGCGGCCAATATCGGCGGCACGAGTTGCGCCGCGCCGTTGTGGGCTGGATTTACGGCGTTGGTCAACGAACAAGCCGTGGCCAACGGCCAGCCGACGGTGGGGTTTATCAACCCTGCAATTTACGCGATCGGCAAAGGGACGACGTATGCCGCCTGTTTCCACGACATTGTCCTGAGCAACAACGAAACGTATTACAGCCCTTCTCGATTTATTGCCACTACGGGCTACGATCTGTGCACCGGTTGGGGTACGCCCAATGGAAGCAACCTGGTCGATTCACTCGCTCCATTGTCTCACGGGATTTCACCGGCTTGTCCCGTCGTCGTGAGTGCGCCGAGCGGCATGCTTTCGGCCAAAGGCGGCTCCAAGACTCTAAAAGTGAAGCCCAGGTATACCGCATGCGATTGGACGGCGGTCAGCAACGACTCCTTCATCACGATCACCGCAGGCGCCCATGGCGCGGGCAACGGGACAGTCCGCTACACGATGGCTGCAAACACCAATACCTTTCCCCTGACCGGCACGATTAGCATCGGCGATCAGGTGGTCACAACCAGGCAGGCCGCGGGAGGATGCACGTTTACGCTCAGCCCCAAGAGCGCCACGTTTAGCTATGCTGGCACCGCGGGCAGCCCCAAGACAGTGAAGGTGAAGGCCAACTTCAACGACTGTGAGTGGACGGCGGTGAGCAGCAATTCGTTCATTACAATCATTGGCGGCGCCAGTGGCGTTGCGACCGGAACGGTCAGTTACACCGTTGCGGCGAACACGACCAACACGGCTCTGGTCGGCTACATAACAATTGCCGACCAAGCATTCACGGTCACAGTCAATCCGCCTCCATAACGTCTTTCCGTCCTCCCATTGACGATACCGACCGGCGTTCCCAAGGCGCCACCACGGTTCGGTTTTCAACCGCTTCCCACGAGTTGAACCTGTTTGCGCGCGGGCTATGCCGCGAGGCAACGAAGGCGCGAAGCGCACGAGCCCGGAGAAATCGGCAGGACGGTCCATGGATTCGAGCTCGGAAGGCAAAGATGATTTTCCAGTCTCATATGTTGCTTGAAATTCGCCACAGGGGAAGGAATCTGCCAGTCCGTTTCATATACTCCCTGTATTCGTCGCCGAACCGCTCCACCATCATTTGTTCTTCCCGTTGAACTCGCAATCCAAGAAAGATTGCCACCAGCGCCGTGACAGCCAACGGAATCCAGTTGGCGATCACCAGACCGAGACCGACCAACCAGCCCAGAATGGCCGTGTACATGGGGTGACGGACTCGAGCGTAAGGACCGGTGGTAATCAACCGGTGGGCAGCGCGAATCTCCAACTGCGCGGACCAAAGCTGTCCGAGGGCCGCATGGGTCCACGTCCATAGGCCCAAGCTTGCCAAGCCCAAGGCGAACCCTGCCCAGCGCAGCCAGTGCGGCAGGGCCAAGGCAAAACTCCGCCAAGTGACGCGATGAAGACACAGAAACAGAACCAGGGCAATGAGCACGAAAAGGAGCGAACATCGGATGACAAATCCCCAGCCTTCGCGTTGGATGGCGGCTCGGTTCGGCAGGAGGCGTTCACCCGACTGCCAGACGCGGAACGCGAACCAGACGCGCATTAGAAAGGTCAGCTCCAACAACGCACAAAAGGCGGCTCGAAGTGCTGCTTCAGAGTTCACGGGTGGAGCGGGAGCTGTGACCGACCTCGGCGAGGTTATGGGCTGGAGAGGTTTTGGAAATGCTGGCGATCGCTTTCATCGAGGCTCCGAGCAAGCTGGTTCGGCTCGGGCTGGCCGCTCCACCAGCGAATGATTTGCGGATTGAACGGCGGTTGGCCGTGTTGCGCATTCCACCAATTCCCCCACGCGTTCCAGTCCTTGCCGAAATTCTGGCCCGTCAGATCCACCAGTGAAATTTGCGCCCACCAACGCGTGTCCAAGTTGCGGTGATAAAGAAGGTGGATCATGTCCGGAACGACTGATTTGTCGCCGATCATTCCAAGAGCACGGACGGCCAACCAGCGCACGCGATTATTTCCTTCCTGACGATTGAAGGCCAACTCGCGCAACCTCGGCACGGCCTTGGTGGAACGCAAGGCGCCGAGCCTGCTGATGGCTTGGTACTCGGTGGCCTGCGGCCCGTTGAGCGCATCGAGAGCATGCTGTTCCAACGTGGCGCGGCGCGTGGGCGACCAGTCATCAAACGTGCGGGCGTCGAGAAGGTTGCGGAACTGCCGCCCGGTCGATTGCACCACGCGGCGCTGGTCCTCGTTCAACAAGTTCCAGAACGCATTGGAAGAGATCAGGTCAACTGTCGGGGCCGGCGCGGTCAGCGGGGGTGGTGGGGCTGGGGTTGGTTTCGTTACGGTGATCGGTCCGGGGGAAGGCGGGGAAGATGACGTTGCGTCGATCTTGTCGGCGGTCTTGCCGCCGTGGCTCACCGAGAGATAGACGTGCATGCCACGGCGCAGGTCGGAGAGTTTGGCGGGCTGGCCATTGATTGTAACCGCCGTCATCGCGGTCAGCGCATAGGTGGCGGCGTTCTGGCCTGCGGCATCCGAGACAGTGATATTGCCGTTGGACAGGTCGATGGAAACCAACTGCATGGTACCGCCGGGTTTTCCCTGTTTGGCCAAGACCGGCGAGCACAGAACAGCCAACACAACCCCGATGGCACTGGCCAGATGAGAAACACGTCGATTCATACCCATCCTTTCGGCCCACGGGCCGGATTGAGGCCGGAAGCCGGCCCCCCAAACGGGGTGATATTCGGCTTGTACCGTGTGGTTGGGGGAAAAGGCAAGACAATCGTTTTTGCGCGGCCTCAGCCAACGGTGCACCAGCGAGCCGTGCGATTTATCGAGCGCGAGGAAGGTGATTACAGGCGAAGGGTAAGCTCGAAATACGAAGCTGTCTATCTATGGACTTTTGACCTCTGAAAACCGTCGCGGGTGCCTTGTCTTCCCGTTGGTGCTCAATCACGTATTGTTATTTTTAGACAGACTGCGCGTCAATAGGGTCATAATCCAAATTCGCCGCCGTTGAATTTCGAGATTTGAAGTCGTCACCCGCCGAGCTGCGATGCGCAAAGCTGTCGATATGTGTCAGTGCCACATATCGTGACCATGCCAGTGCGTGGCAAACGCCACGGCCAGAGTCGATGCATCAGACCCTTGGTAAGGGAGAACACCTGGGAGTCGTTGGTGGACATTGCGGAAGCAGCTTGCTGCGGCCAAGGGAAACTGTCCTCGTTAAAGAAGCCAGTGGCCGAGGATGAAGAGGCAGAGGCAGACGTAGGCACTTACTGCGGCCTCGATCAGCGCTGCCACCAGCAGCGGCCAATACGGGCAGCGGCGCGGAGCGATGGCCGCGCTGATCAGGAAGGCGAGGCAAAACAACGGCGCTCCCAAAGCTCTCGGGAGGCTGAAAAACCCGATGATCGTGGAGTTGCGCGGTATCATCGCGGCGGCGACGGGCCCGGTCACAGCGAACGCGAGGCAGGCGAATGGAAGTACGGTCCAGAGTCTTTCCGCCCGGCGCAAAAAGTAGAGGGCCAGACCGGTCGGGGCGAGCGACAGGAAGCCGAACATGGCGAGAAAGAGCATGAGGTCGGCAAACGCCTGCATGCCTGCGGAAGCTTGTGACGGATCCTGGGGTGTCAAGAGCGAACGAACATAAAAGAAAGCACAAGTCAGAAGGAACGCCGTGACGTAGCCGGCGAGAACCAGACCCAGTTTGAGGAGCTTCGACCTCAAAGTCGGGGCGGAGGCATTCGTGCCCATGGCTCGGCATCGTAGCACTGTTTGGGCGGACCGTCGATCCTTCGCGAGCCGGGCTTTTCTTGTCGCCACCGAATCGATTTCCCCGTTGAAGGTGCCGCGCGATAACTTGACCCTCGGCGCGGGGGGATGCTACATTCGGTCGCTTTCGACGACGAACTGGGTGGTGGCTGTAGCTCAGCCTGGTTAGAGCCCCAGATTGTGGATCTGGTTGTCGCGGGTTCGAATCCCGTCAGCCACCCCATCCTTGGTTTGCAGGGGTTACCGACAACCGTCGGGCCGAACAAAAAGAAGTCTCGCCAGCCGCTGGCCGGCCAAGTATGATAAGCGCCCGGGTCTATCAGGATGAAGGGTCAGGCAACCAATCTCACCGCGGCCGAGCTCAAGGCCATTGAGGAGCACAAGTACTATCTTTCCCAACAGCGCGGCACGGAAGTGAGCATCGAAGACGCCATCGACGACTTTATCCAGCACGTCGCCGAGGACTGGCGACGAGAGAAGCTGCGGCGGGACAACCTCGAACAACGCAACGAAATCGAGAAGCACAAATACCTTCGTTCCATGGCCGAGGGCCGGGACATCGGCGGATCTTCCGCCGCCGAGGAATGGTGCCAAAAATATGCGCACATCTGGCGCCACGAACGCGAATCCCTCGAACGAAACGGGTTCAAGAGAATTGTGGCGGCCATCCAGAACAAGGACGGGCTGCACATGCGGCCGGTTTCGGCTGTCGCCGACCTTGCCGCGAAATTTGACTGCGACATCTACGTGCACAAGGATGGCATGACCTACTACAATTTTCTCCTGGAAGGCCGCCCCTACATGAACGTGCGGTCCATTCTCGGATTGTTGTCGGTTGGGGCCGAGCTTGGTGACAGTCTGGAGTTCATCGCGACCGGCTCACAAGCCGAGGCTGCGCTGAAGGCGCTGGCTGAACTCCTCACCAGGGAATCGTCGGAAGCGAACGCGGCCAATCCGTAGCACGTGACTCCAAGACCAGACGTGGGTCATCGAAAGCAGATGCTGCCCACGCGGTCGAACAAATCCCTATCGATATCGGGCAGGATTCTGGCGGCTGATGGCGGCGGGGTTTGCGTTTGCAAAGCGGGGCGCGGTTCGCTACCGTTGCGGCCGGATGATTGGCTCGACATTTGCAGATTTCACCGTGCTCGACAAGATCAACCACGGCGGAATGGCAACCATTTATTTGGTGGCGGATCGACAGGGCCAGCGGCTGATCCTGCGCATGTTACTTCCCGAGCACCGGTTTCATTGGAGCCGCCTGCGGCAATTCCGATGGGGCTGCAAGGTCATGGCACAGCTGGACCACCCGAATATCGTGCGCTACTACGGGAGCGGGAAGTACAACGGTCTGCGCTACGCGATCATTGAGTACGTCGAAGGGCCGAACCTGAAGGAAGCCATCCTGCGAAACGATCCCAACCTGCGCTCCAACCAACGCAAGTTGCTGACCGGCATGGCCGCCGCCCTGGCCCACGTCCATGAGCGCGGTTTCCTCCATCTCGACTTCAAGCCGGAAAACGTGCTGGTGGCAAAGTCCTACGATTCGAAGCTGATCGATTTCGACCTGTCGATCCCGCGGCCAACGCGACCGCGGCGGGAGCCGAAGCTGGCGGGCACACCACTGTATCTCGCGCCGGAGCAGATTGCCCGGCAACCCGTCGACGAGCGGGCGGACATTTTTGCGTTCGGCATCACGGCGTACGAGATGATCACGGGCCGAAAGCCGATTGCGGGAAACAGCCGCGAGGAAATCCTGGAGAAATACGGCGACTTTAAGGACCACCTGCGACCGCCCCGCGCGCTGGTCCCGGACATTCCCCATTCCCTCGAGCGGGTCATTCTTAAATGTCTTGAAAAGCGACCGGCGGACCGTTACCCTGCGATGAGTTTGGTCGTTCGCGACTTGCAGACATGAAATTTTGGCTCAGTTTGGTCGTGTTGACTTTCTGGCTTGCGGGTTGTGGGCGGCTCCCAAGTTGGTTGTCGTCCACGCCGGCAACCGCATCCCACACGTCGACGGTCACGGCGGCCGCGCCCACGGACACGGTCGCCACCATCAGCCGCCCGCCTGCGCCACCCGTAGCGGTTTCCGATTCGTACCAGCGTGCGCTCGACTTGGTGGGCGAAGGCAAACTGGCCGATGCCCGCGCGTTGTTGCAGCCGTTGGCGGATGACGGCAGCGCCCCGGACAAAGCCCTCGATCTGCTGAGCGAGGTTGATACGAAGATTTTGTTCACTCCCGTGCCGGCGGACGAAAAGACCAATTACACCGTTGAGGCGGGAGATTCCCTCGGCAAGCTCGCCCAGAAGTTCGGCACGACGGTCGATCTAATCAAGAAATCCAACAGTCTCAGCCGGGATTTGATCCGCGTGGGGGACCGGCTGCGGATCTACCAGGGCCATTTCGCCGTCAACGTCAACAAGGCCACGAACGAACTTCGATTGACCGATAATAGCAAGTTTTTCAAGCGGTACCGCGTCGGCACGGGCGAATACAGCAAGACGCCCGTTGGGGAATTCAAGATCACGACGCGGATTGCGAATCCGCCCTGGTGGCGGGCCGATGGCAAGACGATACCCTTCGGCGATCCTGAGAACATTTTGGGCACGCATTGGCTCGGCCTGAATGTGCCCGGCTACGGCATCCACGGCACCTGGGACACCAACTCCATCGGCAAGCAAGCCACGGCGGGTTGCATTCGGCTGTTGAACGGCGATATTGCGGAGTTGTACACGATCCTCCCTGTCGGCACCACGGTGGTCATACACGAGTAGGAAGGAGCCAGCGCACGGATGAAAATTTACACATTGGAATTTGAAAAGCCCATCACCGAGCTCGAGCAAACACTCGACGCGCTGCAAAAGCAGGCGGTGGAACAGAAGATCGATCTGTCGGCACAGATTCACGCGATTGAAGAAAAGCTGGAAGCCACCAAGAAGGAGGTCTTCACCAACCTCACGCCGTGGCAACGCGTCCAACTCGCCCGACATCCGAAACGGCCGTATATGCTGGACTACTTGCAGCGGATAGCGACGAATTTCATCGAGTTGCATGGCGACCGCCGTTTTTCCGATGATCACGCGATTGTTGGCGGATTGGCGCAGATCGATGACCGGCGCGTGATGGTCATCGGTCAGCAGAAGGGCCGCGACACCAAGGAGAATTTGATGCGCAATTTTGGCAGCCCGCATCCCGAGGGCTACCGCAAGGCATTACGTCTCATGCAACTGGCTGAGAAGTTCGATATTCCCGTTATTTGCTTCATCGATACGCCCGGCGCCTATCCGGGTGTCGGCGCCGAGGAGCGCCACATTGCGGAAGCCATCGCCGTGAATCTTCGCGAGATGATGGTGCTCAAGACGCCGTTGCTGGCGGTGGTTATTGGCGAGGGCGGGTCGGGCGGAGCGCTCGGCATTGGTGTATGCGACCGCGTTCTCATACTCGAAAACGCCTACTACTCGGTGATCTCCCCGGAGGGTTGTGCCGCGATCCTCTGGAAAGACCGCGCCAACGCCTCCCAAGCCGCGGCCGCCCTCAAACTCACCGCCAAGGACCTGCTGGAGCTGGATGTCGTCGATGAGGTCGTGCCCGAGCCGCTCGGCGGGGCGCACAGGAATTACGACGAAATCGCCGCCACGCTCAAGAAGACGATTATCAAAAACCTCGACAAGCTTTGGGAAATGAAGATATCCGATCTGCTCGAGGCCCGGTACAAGAAATACCGACGGATGGGCGTGTTCACTCGCGTGGAACCGAAGAAGCGTGGACGCGCCAAGAAGGATGTTCCCGCGGTAACTGCGGCTCCGAGCACCGCCTGAGACGACACCCACCCCGCCCTACGGCGATTTTCTGCTTCACGAACCCAGCGCGGTTATGTTACAGAGAGGCCCATACTGTGTAAGTGTCGTTGGCGGGAGATGCGGTCCACCGAACCTTTGGGGGAAAAGATATGAAACAATGGCTTTGTGTAATCGGACTGGTGTTGTCCCTCGGTTGTGCGTCGGCGGTCGTCCGTCCCTACATTGGCGATCAACAGGCGTGGCCCACGGCCAGCGGCAGCATCGTCAGCACGAACTACAGTCTGCCCGTGTTCACTTCCTTGCCACCGGTTCCCTACGATGTCCTGGCGGAAATGCGCATCAGCAGCCCGTTCTACGCTCAACCCGAAGAGCACCATCTGCCGCTGCTCGTGCAAAAGGCGAAACAGCTCGGCGCCGACGCGCTGGTCTTCGTCCAAGGCAAGATTTTCTTCAGCACCAACTACGGCCCACGCAACGGCGCGGCGCTGGACAGCGGGGAACAAAAGGCCCCGACTCTTACCACGGTCAACACTTTCAATCCGGATTCGTTCGCCACCGAAGTGAATATTCTCGCTATCCGTTGGACTGGTGAGCCACCCGCTGGATTGCCATCGCATCCAAAAGCCGCTCCCGAGGCGGTAGCACCACCAGCAGAAGCGTCTCCCGCGACCGCGGCGCCGACTCCCACACAATCAGCACCGTCGCCTGAGGCTCCCAAAGAGAATTCGTCGGCGCCAGCTCCGGCACCGACACCACCGGCGAATCCGCCGACTCAATAATCGCCGCACTTGGGACTGGTTGCGCGGTTTTGACCGCAGAGGTCAACCGGCGTCTTCAAGATCCAGCTTGATGTGCAGGTCGCGCAACTGCTTTGGCTCGACTTCGCTCGGCGAACTCGTCATCAGGTCCACCGCTTTCGCCGTCTTCGGGAACGCAATCACGTCGCGGATATTGGTGGAGCCGCACAGGATCGCGCACAAGCGGTCAAACCCCAGGGCAATACCGCCGTGCGGCGGCGCGCCATACCGAAACGCCTGGAGCATGTAGCCAAACCGCGATTGGGCGATGTCGGGTGGAATCTTGAGCACATCCTCGAACACCTTCTTCTGGACATCGGGTTTGTGAATACGGATCGAGCCGCCGCCGAGCTCCACGCCGTTCAGCACAATGTCATAATGTTGTCCGCGAACCGTTGCCGGCTCGGAGTCCAATCGCGGCACATCCTCGAGCACGGGCGCAGTGAACGGATGATGCGTGGACAGATAGCGATTCGACTCGCGATCGAATGTGATCAGCGGGAAGTCCACGACCCACAGGAAATTCCACTGGTCGTCGCGTATCTTGAGTGCGCCTTGTTTCTTCAACAAATCCGCCACGACCAGCCGCAAGCGTCCCAATACTTCCCACACCGTCTCGCGATTGTCCGCGCCAAACAGAATCAGGTCGCCCTCTTCAATTTTCAACTTCTCGACGAGCGCCTTCTTCTCGGTATCGCTGAAGAATTTCACAATGGGCGATTTCCATTCCCCGCGCTCGACCTTGATGAAAGCCAGCCCCTTCGCGCCGAAGCTCTTGGCCGTTTCCGTCAATGAATCGATCTGGCCCTGAGTCGCGCCGGCCAGTCCTTTCGCATTAATCGCCTTGACGACCCCGCCAGAGTCCACCACGCCGCGAAACACCTTGAACTGGCTCTGCGCGAAATCCTTTGTGAGATCGACCAGTTCGATTCCGAAACGCGTGTCGGGTTTGTCACTGCCGAACCGCTCCATCGCTTCGCTAAACGGCATTCGCGGGAACGGCGTGCGTATTGTTTCGCCGCGCGCCGCCAACCACACCGCCGCGAGCAGGCCTTCGATGATCGCGTACATGTCCTCGCGGGTGATGAAACTCATCTCCACGTCGATTTGCGTGAACTCCGGCTGCCGGTCCGCGCGCAGATCCTCATCGCGGAAGCATTTCGCGATCTGGAAATACCGGTCCACGCCTGCCACCATCAGCATCTGCTTGAATTGCTGCGGCGACTGAGGCAACGCGTAGAACTTCCCGGGGTTCACGCGCGACGGCACCAGATACTCGCGCGCGCCCTCCGGCGTGCTCTTGAACAGAATCGGTGTCTCAACTTCGAGGAAACCGTTGGCGTCGAAATAATCGCGTGTGGCCTTGGCCATGCGGTGACGCAGGACCAGATTGCGCGCCATCGAGGGCCGACGCAGATCCAGGTAGCGGTACTGCAGCCGCAAATCTTCGCCGGTCTGCGTGCCGCTCGATTCGTCAATCTGAAACGGGGGCGTCTCGCTCGGGTTGAGGATTTCCAGGTGATGCGACAGCACTTCGATCTCGCCCGTTGGCAGCTTCGGGTTCACCGTGCCCTCGGGCCGTTTCCGCACGATTCCTTCAACGGTGATGACAAACTCGCTCCGCAACGATTGGGCCAGTTCCCACGACGGTTTGTTGTGCTGCGGGTCGAACACGATCTGCGTCGTACCGCCGCGATCGCGGAGTTCGATGAAGACAATTCCGCCCAGATCGCGCCGCACATGCATCCAGCCAGCCAGCGTGACCTTCTGTCCAATCTGCGCCGCGCGCAGTTCCCCGCAATGATGTGTCCGTTTCATTCGCCCTTTCGCAAAGACTCTTTCACGTTTGCCAAGTCAACCATCGCTTCTTCGCCCGTTGCCAGTCTCTTCAGTTTCATCTTTCCGACCTTCCACTCTTCAGGACCCAGCGTGAGAGCGAAACGTGCGCCGAGCGCATCCGCCATTTGAAATTGCTTTCCGACCTTCGCCTCCGCGAGACTGTAATCCACGGAGAACCCATCGTCTCGCAACTCATGAGCAAGCTTCACGGCTTCCGGGCGCAATGATTCTTCTGCGATGACCACATAGCAATCCAGTCGCCAGTCAGCTTTCGGAAGCAGCCCGCGATTCTTCAATAACTCGGTGAGCACGACATCGCCCATTCCGAAACCGAGCGCGGGCAAATCCACGCCGCCGACCTGCTTCAGCAAATTGTCGTAGCGACCGCCACCGGCGATGGCGCGCAATTCACCCCTGCGGTCGTGTATCTCCCAAACGACGCCAGTATAGTATGCAAGACCGCGTACAATGCTTAGGTCCACTCTGCAGAACGCGCGTAGTTCATTGGTCAAGTAGTGGAGGGCCTGAAATTCTGATAATATGTGTTCAATCTTTACTTCGTGCCCTTCCCTCAACTCAGCGAATTCAAGTATTGAGTTTATCTGTCCATCCGTAAGCAATGCCTTCGCGAGTTTCTCTCTCGTCTTCTCCCGCGGCTCTCGTTCCAGCTTGTCAACAGCCTGGTAAACTGCAATTTGCTGCTCGGGGTTCTCAATGCCCCGTGCGGCCAAATTGTTCCGCCAAGCCTCTCGGCTGGATATACGCACAACGAAATCGTCTTTCGTCAGTCCGAAACTGCGCAGCGTGTCGATCGCCAGCGCAATCAATTCGGCGTCGGCGCTCACGTCGCTCTCGCCGATGATGTCGGCATTGAACTGGAAATGCTCGCGCAGACGGCCGCGTTGCTGTTTCTCGTAACGGAACAGTTGCGGGATGGCGAACCACTTGATCGGCTTCTTGTAGTCGCGGTGATGGGCCCCGACCATGCGGGCCAGCGTCGGTGTCATTTCGGGCCGCAACGCCACGGCCCGATCTCCCTTGTCGACAAAATTGAAAAGCTGTCCGACAATCTCCTCGCCCGATTTTTGCGTGAACAATTCGAGCGGCTCCAGCGGTGGGCCGTCGTATTCGCGAAAGCCGTAGCGCCGCGCCACGTCGCGCCACTTCTCGAAGATGTAGCGGCGCACGGCGAGCGCTTCGGGGTAAAAGTCACGGAAGCCGGGTAACGGATTCATCGAGTTCACTCAAAAGCTACGCACGCAAAGCCCGTCGGGGTTTTGCGCGTTGACATCGTTGGCGGGCCAATCCTCCAGGCTGCCCGCCTTGAAAAACCTCACGCTTGCGGTGTCCCGCTCTGTGGCCCGTTGTATTTTTCGGTCAACCGCAATACCTGCTCGCGCATTTCCTTGCCGGGCTTGAACTTGACGACCGCTCGCGCGGGTATCTCCACGTCCTTACCGGGGTCGTTCGGATTGCGGCCCACGCGCGGCTTGCGCAACTTGACCTCAAAGACACCGAAATTGCGCAATTCGACCGTTTCGCCCTTGATAAGCGCCTCCGTGATGTAGTCGAGTGTCTTCTGCACCACCGTCAACACGTCCTGCTGGATGAGGTTCGTGTCGTTGCTGATCCGAATCACCAGGTCTCGCTTGGTCATTATCTCTTCTCCATTTGTTCCTTCAGCTGCGTCAATTTAGGAATCCACTCTTCCGCGAATCGGTACACTCCGTATGCCGCGGCGATCATGATCAGCAGAATCACGATCGGATTGGCGAACACGTTGCGTATTGCCACGGCAAACGTGCTGATGCTCCGCAATTGCTCCTGCCGCCCGTGCAACCTCCCCAACAATGCTTGCAGCCGCAAATACGTGCCGTGCCACTCCGTTGCCATCTTTTTGGCCATTCCCTCGGGCAGGTCCTTGAACGACGCCAAGCTCGGCACGCTGTTCAACAGCCGCAACGTCCGATCATCCCGCTCCGCTTCCGCGGCCAACATAACCATCAACGCCTCATACTCTTGCGCGATCCGGCTCTTCAGGTCCAGGAACGCCGCCTCTTCTTCGCCCGTAAACGGACTGCCCTTGAATCCCCGATCCAGGAACTGGCTCAACTGCTTCCACGACTCCACGAATGCCTCGACTCTCTGAATGTTCCGTTCCAGATTCCGGTCGCGCATCGATCTTCTTCGTTACCTTCCTTGCTCGCAATTGCTTACGAGTCTTTTTGCTGCACGGGCTCTGTGTGCCAATCTAGTGTCAGTCCTGGCTCACGTCAAGCCAAATGGCTTGTGTACCAACGACTTCAGCAATTACCGCGCCGATTAGCCCAAAATTCTTCAATCGCCCCGAGCACTCCGGCCACATCATTGTCGCAAAAACGCACTACCCGCACCCGTTCCCCGCACGGTTCCCAGATCGGCGGCGAAACGCTGCCGAACACTGCCACCACGGGTATTCCCACCGCGGCGGCCAGATGCGTCACGCCGGAATCGTTCCCCAAAAATAACGCGCATCGCTCCAGCACTGCCGCCAGTTCCACCAACTTCAACCTGCTGGCCACCGTGATCGGTCGCGGCTCCAACAGTTTTGCGAACCTCCCCACCACATGCTCGTCCGCTTCCCCTTCCACGATCAGCAGTTGCGCCGCCATCTCATCCGCTACCCACCGTGCCACCGCCGCGAAGTTTTCCACCGGCCAGTTCTTCTTCTCGCTGCCGCTGCCGGGATGAATTGCCACAATCGGTTCTCGCCCGACCATCTTCAGGAACCTCGATGCCCCCTCGCGGTCCGAGTCGCTCGGATGAATCCGCGGACGCGGTTCATCGACGTAGATCGCCAGCGATTCCAGCGGACGGCAATAATGTTTCGCGGCATGCGTGTCCTTGGGCCGCGGCGAGGCTTCGATGACTTGTTTGACCCCGCAACGGCGCACGTTGTTGGCGAACAGGCTGTCGGGATCGAACAGGTAGGAAATCACCAGATCGAATCCGCCGAAATACTCCTTCAGACCGGGATCAAGCTCCGAGTTGGGAATGAAAAAGCCCGCCATCGGCTTGGCGTCAATCGACCGCGTCGCATCCGCGTAATACCGTCCCCGCGCCAGCTCGGTGATGTGCGGGTACCCGAGTATTTCGATATGCCCGTCCGGCCAGCGCTCGCGCAACGCGCCCACCGCCGGCAGCGTCATGATGAAATCCCCGATCGCCCCGCCCCGCACCACCAGTATTCGCGGCGTCTTCACGTCCTGGCATCACCTCGCTTTGTCGAGGATGCTGGCCAATATTTCCGACGTATACGTGTGGCCCAGCGGATAGCTGGTCATCGTAACCAAGACACCCTTTTGCCGAAACTTCTCGCAGGCGCTTTTCATGTCATCAAACGAATTCACGTCGTCGTGCGTTCCGTGGAATATGTCCACACGGAGCCCTTTCATTCCGCCCAGATATGGGTCAAGCAATTCAGGCATGTAGTAGCCGCCGACCGGGACAATCGCGCAAAACAGACGCGGATTCCGAAAGCCAACATAGAAACAGACACGACCACCCTGCGAAAATCCCGCAAGCGTTATCTTCGTCCGGTCAATCTCGTTTGTGGCGCTCACTTGCTCGATCATGTCTTTAAGCACGCACTCATCCCTGCCCAAATCGGCGATCAGTTGATTCCGATCGGAGAGATGATACCAGGAATAACCGTCGCCATAGTTGTCCGGCGCTCGCGGTAGCAACACGTAAAGGTCCTGCTGATTCAGCAGCACCGCGTCGCGATGCAACAGATACTCGGGCGAACTGCCCGCGCCATGCATAAAGATGAACAGCGGATATTTCTTTGTCTCATCGCGGTGAAGAGGCTTAATCAGGATATACTCGGTCGCACAGCCATCCCGGTCCTCACGCATTTCAGCCCGAAAAACCCGTCCACCGTCCGCCGACGCTGCCCGGACGCTGACAGCATTGATAACCGCCGTCGCAGTCACAAGAATCGGCAGCAGCAACCGCTTTGCTGTCACGATAACGCTCTCCTGCCCAAAGCCCGGCATAAGATCCTGCTCAAGATCACCCGGCTTTCTTTGGCGAAACCGAACACGGTCCTCCCCAGCTAGTACACAAACAGGCCCAGCACGACCAGCAGCGCACCGACCAGCGAGCCGAGGAAACAAGCGAGGCGGCAGCGCGCGGGGTTGGCCGTGATGAAACCAAGCACGTCGCGAACTTGATGCGGCGCCGATGCCATCCAGACACCGACGCAGACCCAGACGTACGCCAGCACGGTCACGACGAGGCGCAGGGTCAATTCGCTCCGGTCCGCCGCGTCGACCATGACCTTCGCGATCAGCAGCAACAACGCCGCCAGTCCGCGCAGCGCCAGAAACTGATCGGCAAATTGAATTACCAACCAGTAGGCAATCGGCACGCCAACGACAATCAACGGCCGCGCCCACGCCCAGTCGTCCGTCGCGGCATTGAACAGGACGATCCACGCCCAGACGGCGGCGATTCCCATGAGGATTCGGCCCCACAACACCGAGCGGGGAAACTCCCGAACAACCTCACCGAATTTCTCCGGCGCAACAATGCCCGGTACCCGGCCGGCGATGGCAGCCACGCCGACGATGGTCGAAGTAATGGCTAATCGTGTCATAAATTGTGAATGGCTGGATCGCCGTACAGTGCGATCGTACTGGCCCGTTCGATGCGCACGGGAAGCAGTTCGCCCTTGTGGCGTTCGCTGCCGTCGAAGAAAACCAACCGGTTGGTGCGCGTCCGGCCAAACATCCGCCGGCCGACCTTCTCGCTGCGGCCTTCCACGAGTATCTCGACCGTCTGGCCCACAAGCTTCTGATTTGCGCGAGCCATGCCGCTGTTCAGAATCTCCAGCAGCGCCTGGTTGCGCCGCTCCTTCTCCCGTTCGCTCACTTGGTCGGCCATGTCGGCGGCGGGCGTGTCGTGCCGCTTCGAGTACTTGAAAATATAGGCCTGGTCAAATTGCACGTCGCGCATCAACGACGCCGTCTCCTCGTGGTCCTGCTCTGTCTCACCGGGGAAACCCGCGATGATGTCCGTGCTGATGCCGATCTTCGGCTGCGCCGTGCGAAGCTTGTCGACGATTCGCAGGTACCACTCGCGTGTGTAACCGCGGTTCATCGCTTTCAGGATGCGATTGGATCCGCTCTGCACGGGCAAATGCGCGTGCTCGCACAGCTTCGGCAAATCGACGTAGGCTTGCACCAGATCGTCGCCAAATCCTTTCGGGTGCGGCGCGGTGAACCGAATCCGTTCCAACCCCTTCACCTCATTCACCGCTTCCAGAAGCTGCACGAACGCCGAGTTGCCGTTCCTCTTCCGCATGTCCTTGCGTCCGTAATTCGTGATAATCTGGCCGAGCAAGGTCACTTCCTTCACGCCGTGATCGACCAGGCGTCGGACCTCCTCGACGATCTCGGCCATGGGCCGGCTTCTCTCAGCCCCCCGCGTGTACGGTACGATGCAAAACGAGCAGTACATCTCGCATCCCTGCATGACGCTGACGAACCCCACCACGGGCCGGTCGCCGTTCGTGCCCAACAGATGGTCCTTGATGGTGGACTCGCTCCCCTGCTCCTCCACGACGTCCACGATCGCCCCATCGTGTCCCGCGAAAATCCTGTCCAGATACTCCGGCACGCGGTGAAACCGCTGGGTGCCGACAACGAGATTGACCGCCGATTGTTTTTCGGCAAGCGATGCGCCACGGCTCTGCGCCATGCAGCCCATGTAACCAAGCACCAGTTCGGGCTTGCGCTGCTTGCGATACGCCAGAACGTCCATTTTGCCCATCGCCTTGCGTTCCGCCAGGTCGCGAACGCTGCACGTGTTCAGCAGCACAACGTCTGCGCCCGCTTCCGAAGGCGCAATCTCGTAGCCGCGTTCGCGCAGCATGGCCGCCACCGCTTCGCTGTCGCGTTCGTTCATCTGGCAGCCGTAGGTCTTGATGTAGACGCGTTTCATCAGACGGTCGGCTTGCCAAAAATCAGCGCCATGATCTCAGTGCGGCTGGTCACGTTCTTCTCAAACGCGCCGCGCATCGCCGAGGTGATGACCGACGAACCGGCTTTCTTTACGCCGCGCATGGTCATGCACGTGTGCACGGCTTCACAGACGACGGCCACGCCCTTGGGCTGGAGTTCGGCATTGATGATGTCGGCAATCTGGCTGGTCATGCGTTCCTGGAGCTGGGCGCGCCGGGCGAACGATTCCACCACCCGCGCCAGCTTCGAGATGCCCACGACGTGGCCGTTGGGAATGTAGGCCACATGGGCCTGGCCGAAGAACGGCATCAGATGATGTTCGCACATCGAGAAAAACGGGATGTCCTTGACCAGCACCACTTCATGGTGCTGTTCGTCGAACTTCTTGCTCAGCGCGACGTGCGGCTCCGTCTCCCCGTGCCCGAAGATCTCCTCGTACATGCGCGCCACCCGATCCGGCGTCTCGCGCAATCCCTCGCGCTCGGGGTCTTCCCCGATGCCTTCGAGCAATAGCCGCACCGCTTCCCGAATCTTGTTCTTGTTAATCGTTGGATGATGATCTGCCATTGCGACCCTCGGTATTTCGGGAGCATAGCCCATCGCCTCAGACAGGTCAATGCAACCGCCTCGGTCGCAAAAGTGGAACGGGCATCCTGCCCGTTTCTCCGGCCCAACGGAAGCGCCGAAATGTCACGTTTTTTGCCGCTGCCCAGCCCCCCAAATTGGGTTCGTTTTTGGCTTTCTGATTCGCAACTTTCCACGCCGGCTTGAACAAACTTGGGTTCGTTTCGTAGTTTATCCCCCTTCCAAGCCCTCCCCCCCATCACCCCGTCAAGCCGACCGCCGAACGCTGACAGCCCAATATGTCAAAGAACCCAACAACCATCCAGTCATCCCACGAACCCCGCAACCCGCCTGTAGATTCTCCACAGTCAGCCATCAAAGTGGCCATTGCCGGCGAAATACGGAAATCGCAGAAGTAGCTCGCCGGATTTACCGGCTTTGTATTGGTCCTCCCCTGTGGCAGAATTCGGGTCGGGGCCTCTGGAACAGCCAACCCCGCCCACAGGAGGAGACGTATGAGTGTTCGTGATGTTACTAATCGGTTGAAGAAATATCTCTGGAAAGTGAGTGGCGATTCCTCAAAGCCCATCGTGTTCGTGGGTTCTTCCATCATTGCGCTCTGGAAAAGCCTGCCGCGTTACTTTCCCGGCACTCGGATTCTGAACACTGCGGTGTGCGGAGCCCAGACGGGCGACATCCTGGCCCGGCTGGACGAGTTGGTGATCGATCACGAACCATGGGCGGTCTGCTACTACTGTGGCAGCAACGACATCAACTCTCCCATTCCGGTCGATACGATCATTGCCAATATCCTCGAAACGCATCATCGGCTGTCCCGTCAACTGCCCAATCTGAAATTTGTCTATTTGTCCATCATCCGTGCTCCGCAAAAGAAGGATCGCTGGCATCTGGTAGACCAGGTGAATTTGGCAGTCCAACAGCATTCGACGACCCGGCGGGATTTTAGATTTATCGACATCAACCCGGTGTTCTTCAATCACGACTCGTCGCCACGGCTGGACTTCTATGAGGAGGACCAACTGCACCTGACCGCCAAGGGTTATGCGGCGCTGGGAGCGTACTTGGCTCCTATCATACGCCTTGACGTTGGGTTGCAGGCGACCCGTCCCGATGCGCCCTGAAAACCATCGAGCATGGCTCTCGATTCGGTTATGCTAATGCTCCATGCTGGAGCACCTCCGATTGGTGACCGGCATCTCTGGGTCCGGCTCTGCGAAGCAACGCACCTCACCCTACCCTTACTGCGCCTTTAGCTCATACATCAACTGCCACTCAGCATTTGTCTGTAAATCGCGTTGCCAGAGTTGCCACACCGTGCGGGCCATGTAATCGGTCTCGGGAACCAGACAGACCAGCCGCTTCCCCTCCGCCTTCTGGCTCCTGGATTTTCACCCCGAATCCTTTTCGGGGCTGGATTCTGGGGTCTGACTCCTGACTCCTGCCCCGCCCCCATTAGTCGTTCTTGCGAGCCTCGTGGCTCGATTCCCATAACTCGAGAAACGATGGCTCGGACGACTGCACGATTGTCACATGTTTGCCGTCACGATGAATGCGCAGATTCGCCGCAAACGGCCCGCCCCGTTGTTCCTCCGCCTTCTTGTAGGCGTCCGCGAACTCGCCAGCCTGCTGCTCGTTTTCCCACGCCGTGGCCCAGACCAGCGCGGTCGGGCCATTCGTGCCGTGCTCGTACACGTGATAACGGTCGCCGTTCCACCCCTGCGCCAGAACCTGGGCATCGTACGCGCCCATTCCTTGCTTCAGGACGAAACCGGTGCCGAACTCGCCGAGGTTGTTGCTGCCGATCAACCGCCAGTCCTTTGAATCGAATGGCGGCGGCTCCACGTGCTCGGGCGTCGCGCGGTGTTGGAGAAACGTTTCCGGATGAAGAATGTCTTTCGTGCATGTCGGCGGGTTCCGAAACGCCGCGTCGAGCGCCGCCGTCCCGCCGGCGACAAACAGCGACATGGCAAAACTTTGCCCCTGCTGATACGGGAACACAAGCAGCTCCTGCAAAAACGCCGGGGCCTCGCGCAGCTTGGTGGTGTCCTGGCCGAACATCGCCCCCAGATCGGCGAGCATCTTGCTCGGGTCGACGTTCTCGACGTACCACCGCGTCATCAGCACGGTGGCATCGCCTTCGACCAACGCCGACGTGGCCAGCGCCAGATCATCGTTGTCCTTTATCTTGAGCGGAAATTTCTGGAGATCGAAGTTCTGGTCCTGCAGGGCATGCGTCAATTCGTGCGACAGTAACATCTTGTCGAGATTGCTGGAAAACACCAGGTCCCTGAACGTGTACAACGAGCGTTCTTCGGGCACGTAGAACGCCGCGACCTGTTCGCCGTACAAACTCACCAGCACCTTCAGCAGGTCCGTACCCTCGGGAATCAACCCCAACGCCGCCAGCGAGCGGCTGTAGTCGCGCAATTGCTGCTCGGTGTATTGTTCCCTGACCTTTTCGGCCAGCACCTGCCGCAGTTCTTTACGCTCGATGATCCTGTAGTTGACGGGATTCTTGAACGACAACCCGCGCAGTTCGCTGGTCTGCTGCTCGATCTGCTGGTGATCGACGGTCTTTTCCTCGGGCTTCGGTCCGCGCGCCGAAGCATCCACCTGACGCTGCAACTCGCGGCGCTCGTGTTCGAGCTGCGCAATCTCGCCGCGCAACTCGCCGATTTTCTGGCGCAAGCGGAAATTGCCCCAACCGGCAAGGCCGAGTGCCACGAGCGCCGCCAGAAATAACAGCGTGGGAAAAGACTTTTTCATTGGAGGGCCCACCGGCCCGTGATAACGTGGCGCGAACTCTAATGGACATCCGCCAGAAAATCCAGACGCTTCTCGCTGCGCCGAACTACCACCCACTCCGCCGCCACGAACTGGCCTCCAAGCTTCGCCTGAATGCGGCCGAGCGACGCGATTTCCGCCGCGTGCTCGCCGAAATGCTCGAAAAAGGCGAGTTGGTCCGGGTGCGCACCGACCGGTTTGTCCTCCCACAGGATGCCGATCTCGTGGTGGGAACGATCGAGTTTCATCCGAACGGCTTTGCGTTTGTCCGGCCCGAAGTCGAGGCGGGAACAGCGCCACACACCCCGCCCCGTCCCGACGTATACGTCGCCGGGGAAGACTCCTCGGTTGCTTTGAACGGGGACAAGGTCGTCGTTCGCCTGCACCGCGACCGAAAAAAGTTCAGAGCCGACGACAAGCTATCGGGCCGGGTGATCCGGATCCTGGAGCGTGCCAGCGACACCATCGTCGGCACGTTGCAGAAGGGCCATCACGTCTACTACGTCATACCCGATGATCCGCGCTTGCCGCATGACGTGTACACCAAGCCGGGCCGCAACGCGCAGGTCGGCGACAAGGTCGTCGTCAAATTGACGGAATGGACCTCGCGCCACGTCAATCCCGAAGGCGAAATCGTCGAGGTGCTCGGCAACGCCAGTGCGCCCGGTGTGGACATACTGGCCATCATCCGCGCCTATCACCTGCCCCCCCGGTTTTCCGAGGCTACACTGTCGGAGGTGGCGCGCATCCCCGAGAAAATCCCGGCGACAGAGTACCGGCAGCGGCTCGATTTGCGCAACGCATTCATTGTCACCATCGATCCCGACGACGCCAGGGATTTTGATGACGCAGTCAGCGTCGAGGAACTGGCGGGTGGCGGGTGGCGGCTCGGGGTGCACATCGCCGATGTCTCGCATTACGTCGCGCCCGATGGCGCGCTGGATCGCGAAGCTCGCGCACGCGGCAACAGTGTCTACCTCGTCGATCGAGTGCTGCCGATGCTGCCCGAGAAGCTCTCGAACAATCTGTGCAGCCTGCGGCCCGCCGAGGACCGCCTCACCCAGTCGGTATTCATCGAATTCACGCCGAAGCTGACAACCCGCAGGGCCGAGTTTGCGCTCAGCGTGATCCGTTCGCGTCATCGCCTGACGTACAAGGAGGCCTTCGCGCATCTGCAATCCCGCAACGACAAGGAGGAACTGACGCGCGAACTGAAGAAGATGTGGCGGCTGGCGTCGCGCCTGCGGGAACAGCGGTTCGCGCACGGCTCGCTGAATCTGGAATTTCCCGAGGTGAAAGTCCGCCTCGACAAGCAGGGTCGACCGACCCACATCGAGAAGATCCACTACGACATTTCCCATCAGCTCGTCGAGGAGTTCATGCTCGCCGCCAACGAGGCGGTGGCCCGGCACATTTGCCAGTTGCAGGTTCCCTGCCTGTACCGGATCCACGAGGACCCGGATCTGGAGAAGCTGCGCGAGTTTCGCCAATACGCGCAAACGTTCGGCTACAAGGTCGGGGACGTGGCCCATCGCCAGGAATTGCAGAAGCTCCTGCAGCAGGTCGAGGGCAAGCCGGAAGAGTACGCCATCAACCTCGCGCTGCTTCGCTCGTTGAAACAGGCGCGCTACTCGGTGAACCCGGTGGGGCATTACGGACTGGCCAAGAAATTCTACACCCATTTTACGTCCCCGATCCGCCGATATGCCGACCTGCTGGTGCACCGAACGTTGTTTTCCCTGTTGCGGTCCGCCGCCAGTCCGCGCCGCTACAGCGCGCAGGAATTGGCCCGTTTGGCGGAGCACATTTCCAAGACCGAGCGTGTGGCCGCCGATGCCGAAAGGGAATCCGTCGAGCTCAAGAAGCTGGAATATTTCCAATCGCAACTGGCCCGTGGCCGATGCGACGAGGTGGATGCCGTGGTCTGCGGCGTGAAAAATTTCGGCTTCTTCGTGGAACTGCCTGGGAGTCTGGTGCAGGGCCTCGTCCACATCTCGACGCTTGGAGACGATTTTTACGTCTACGACGAGCGCCGAGAATGCTTTGTCGGTCGCCGCAACAAGCGCGTGATCCGGGTGGGTGATCGACTACGCGTCCAAGTGGAACGGGTTGATCTCGTCAAACGTCAGATCGATTTTCGCGTTGCCTTCGAGCGATGACCCGCCCCAAAATCGGTCACATGTTCTTGCCGGAACGCCTTCCCGCGAAGGATGGCCACTGGAAGTATTTGAATACCAAGTAGTATTGTTCGAGGTAAGAGCTTGACTTGAGCCGGGTGGCGGCCTAGAATGTGTCCACGGTGTGGTAGTAGGTGAAGTTCCGGTATTGGTGCGAGTTAAAATTTTGCGCGAAAGGATACTGCACGTCTGCGCAACGGAAGCTTTATAGAGAGGCTCTGCTCCCCTTGATGGGATACCCTAGGGAGACATTGATGAAGAGAGAAGTTAAGGCTTTGATAGTGGGACTGGCGGTCGTGGGATTGGCTACTTGGGCCGACGCAGCCCCAACCTTGACGATTAGTAATGGTGCCAATCCAGTAATTTCCGTGGTGGATAATGGTGCTGGCGACCTGAGTTCGCTGACGGGCGTGGTAGCCGTCGTCACGAACGTGGGAGTGTGGAATCTGGTCATTAACGTTGGGGAAACAAAACCTGCCGTGGGAAGCATTACCAATCCGGTGATGGATCTGTCCATTCAGGCTTCTTCAACCTCTGCCAGTCCTACTCTCCTGGCACTAACCTTTTCTGACAATAACTTTGCTCTTACGAACGGCGTTTTAACCGCCACTCTTTCTGGACATATCGTCAGCGGGGCGGGGGAAAATGTCGCGTATTATGTGTTTGATGACCCGGGCAACGGCGTGGGGAATCAAATAAACCAAATCACCGGCATTGGAGCAACGTTGGCCGTTTCGACGAACACTGCCGCAGCGTTCGCGGTCACTGCGCCGTATTCGTTGACGCAAGTTGTTGACATTACGACCACTGGGCCGACAAGCAACAGCATTGATTTGAGCTTCCAGGCCACCATTCCCGAGCCTTCGACCATCGCTCTGGTTGGCCTCGGTTTGGTGGGTGCGCTGGCGATTCGCCGCAGGAAATAATCACTTCCGTTTCACGCTGACGACCCGGATTCCCATCGGCAAGTCCTGTTCCCCTGCATCGGCCACATCGGCGGTTGGCTTGACCCCCACCGTCGCCTGCGGCACTATACGACGACATGTGGCAATGGACTGAAAGCGTCGAGCAATACGTTCTCGACGTCATTTTCGAGCGCCGACGCGACCTATCCGCGCGAATCACCAGCGCGGTTCTGCTCGGCCTGTCCAAGGTTTACCAATTCTGCATCCAAATCCGTTTGCGCCTCTGGCAGAATCGGATTTTCCGCGACCACACTCTGGGCTGTCAGGTTGTCAGCATCGGCAATCTCAGCGTGGGCGGAACCGGCAAGACGCCGGTGGTGGAGGTGTTCGCCCGGGCCCTGCAACAGCGCGGCCGTCGCGTGGCCATCCTGTCGCGGGGCTACAAGAGCGTTCCGCGGCCGCTCTGGCAACGGTTGCTGTCCAAAGTCGCCTTCCGGGAAGACAAGGTTCCGCCCAAGATCGTGTCGGACGGCCGGTCGTTGTTGCTGGATAGCGAGCAGGCCGGCGACGAACCGTACATGCTGGCGTCCAATCTCAAGGATGTCGTCGTGCTGGTCGACAAAGACCGCGTCAAGAGCGGCCGGTATGCCATTTCCAAATTCGGCTGCGACACGCTGCTTCTCGACGACGGGTTTCAGTACCTCGCCTTGAAGAGCCGGCTCGACATCTGTCTCATCGATCGCAACAACCCGTTTGGAAACCATTACCTTCTTCCCCGCGGTACGCTTCGCGAGCCGATCAGCAATCTCAAGCGCGCCCATTACATTTTCATCACGAAATCGAGCGAACCCGGGGCCAAGAAACTTCGCAAGGCAATCCGCCAGTTTAATGAGAAGGCGGAGATCATCGAATGCGCCCACCAACCGCTCTACCTGCAGGACGTATTCACCGGGGAACGTCATCCGCTGGAAAAGTTGCGGGGCCTGCCCACTGCCGCCATTTCCGGTATCGCGGTCCCCGAGAGCTTCGAGGACGGACTCCGCAGCCTTGGCGCCAATCTGGTCTACGCCAAGCGCTACGCCGACCACCACCGCTACACCCAGCAGGAAATCATCAATATGATCAACCGCAGCCTTAAACGCGGCGCGGCGGCCATCCTCACCACGGAAAAGGACGCCGTTCGCTTTCCGAAGATTGACCGGCGCGACGTTCCCGTCTACTACTTGCGGGTTGAAATCCGGATTATCTCCGGCGCCAAGGACTTTGATGACGCAGTCGCCAATATTTGCCACCGATAGCCAGAGCACCCGCATCCTGATTCGCGCGACCAACTGGATTGGCGACTCGGTCATGACCATGCCGGCCGTTCAGCGCATTCGCGAACTGGCGCCGGCCGCCCATATCACCGTCCTTTGCCCCGGCAAACTTACCGATCTCTGGCGTCACAACCCCTACATCAACGAACTCATCCCGTTCGGCAGGAAGTTCGACCTCAACGAGCTTCGGCGACGCCAGTTCGACGTGGCCATCATCTTCCCCAATTCATTCCGTTCGGCATGGGAATGCAAGCGGGCTGGCATCCCTCGCCGTGTCGGATTCGCTGGACGCTGGCGGCGGTTCCTGCTCACAGACGTCGTCCACGAACCGCGCGGCGAGCGGGCCACCTATGAGAACCGCACCGTGGACGGCAAGAGCTTTCGCGTGAAAGTGTTTCGCTCAACGCGGCATCAATCGGAACGGTACCTCGACATCGTCGCCTATCTGGGCGGCAATCGCGATCCGGCCCCGCCCCGGGTCCGTCTGGCCATCGAAGAGATGCCTGCGCTCAACAAATTCATGCGCGATGACGGTCGGCCTGTCGTCGCCATGAACGCCGGAGCCGAGTACGGCCCGGCAAAACGCTGGCCGGCGGAACGGTTCGCTCAAACGGCCATCAAGGTCACCGAGCTTACCGACGCGCGCTGGCTCATCGTCGGCGGCCGTGACGCCGTGGACATCGCCCGTGAGATTGAAACGCAGCTCCGCGAAGCCAAATTGGACGAGGGTTCCGTGGTGAACGTTGCCGGCCAGACCACGTTGCTCGACCTGTGCGCGCTGCTTCGGTTTTGCAAGGTGCTTCTGACCAACGACACGGGTCCGATGCACATTGCTGCCGCGCTCGGCACCCCCACCGTCAGCATTTGGGGCTCGACCTCGCCGGAACTGACCGGGCCATTGTCTTCACGTAGCGTCATCATCCGCGAGCCGGTGGAATGCAGCCCGTGCTTCCTGCGCAAGTGTCCGATTGATTTTCGTTGCATGGAGCGCATCCAGGTGGGCACCGTCGTCAAGGCCATCCTGGAACAATTGGGCGTGGTCGACAAGAGCACCCCGAAACCATGAGCGAACCTTACAGCGTCACCCGCTCGGCGCGTACGGTCAGCCTGGCAGTGTTGGGGAGCCGTGTGCTCGGACTGGTTCGCGAGCAGGTGCTGGCGGCACTGTTTGGGGCCAACCGCGAATTCGACGCGTTCGTCACGGCGTTTCGCATCCCCAATTTGTTGCGCGACCTTTTCGCCGAAGGCGCCTTGTCGGCGGCATTCGTCACCACACTGTCCCAGAAACTTTCTGCGGAAGGCGATAAGGCGGCTTGGCGCCTGGCGAATCTCGTCCTGAACGCCCTGATTGTCGTGCTGGGGCTGATTACCGTGGTCGGCATTCTGATTTCACCCTGGCTGGTGCGGATCATCGCGCCCGGGTTTGGTCAGATCCCCGGTAAGACCGAACTGACCACCACGCTGACGCGGATCATGTTCCCGTTCCTGCTCATGGTCGCGATGGCTGCGCTGGCAATGGGCATGTTGAACGCCAAACATCGTTTTGGCGTTCCGGCCAGCGCTTCGATGATGTTCAATATCGGCTCGATCGTTGGCGGACTGGCGTTTGCGTTCCTTCTCGCACCGGGGTTTCTTCATGATCCCTCCCTGGCGGGCCGCGCCATGATGGGCATGAGCATCGGCACACTGATCGGCGGCGCGCTGCAATGGATGATCCAGGTTCCCAGCCTGCGAAGTGTCGGCTATCATTACCAAGCTGCTTTGGATTGGCACGATCCTGGTTTTCGCCAGGTACTTCACTTGCTCGGGCCATCGGTTATCGGCACCGCCGCCGTGCAGATGAACATTTTCGTCGACCAATGGTTCGCCTCGTATTTTGGCAATGGCGCTGTCACCTGGCTCAATTGCTCGTTCCGGCTGATGCAATTCCCCATCGGCCTGTTTGGCGTCGCCATTGGCGTGGCGACTTTGCCCAGCGTCAGCGCCCACGCGGGACGCGGCGACATGGTCGAGTTCCGCAAGGTCCTCGCTCGCTCGATTCGTCTCGCGTTCTTCCTGTGCGTGCCCGCCGCGTTCGGCCTATCCGTATTGGCGATGCCCATTATCTCGACGATTTACCAGCACGGAAAATTTGACGCGTTCGCCACCGAACAGACCGTCGCGTGCGTGCGGGCGTTCTCGGTCGGCCTGGTCGCCTACGCTGCCATCAAGATTATCGCGCCGACGTTTTACGCGTTGGGCGACTCGCGGACGCCGATGTACGTCGCGATTGCCGCCATCGCCGTCAACGCCGGCATGGACTACCTGTTTGCCATCGTGTGCGGCATGAAGACGGCCGGGCTGGCGCTGTCGACCTCGACCGTGGCGCTGTTCAACTTCTTCCTGTTGCTTGGGCTGATGCGGCGCAAGATTGGACGCGTCGAAGCGACCGCGTTGCTGCGGTCGTTCCTGAAAGTGGCGCTCGCGTCAGCGTTGATGAGCGCCGCGGCGTACGGCACACATCGGTTCTGTGAATTCAACCGCTACATCGACATGCTGGCGTCCATGACTGTGGCGGTGATTATCTTCGGCGCCGCCTGTCATGTGCTGGGCGTGCAGGAGCTCGCGGAATTGCTCGCGGTGATGAAATTCGGCTCGCGCGCGGAAAGTCACCTGTAACGGCCGGACCGTATCTCACGGCTTTCACCGTTCTCCTTGACCCGGGCGGACGGCAAAGCGCCGATCAATCGGCGCACTCCAAATTCGCGACGAATTCGGGTATGATGCAACATGCCGATGAGCGGGGCACCAAATCTCAAAGCGAAGGTTCGCGACCTGCCGAACAAGCCGGGGGTGTACCTGATGCGGGACCAGCTTGGGCGGGTGATTTATGTGGGCAAAGCGCGGTCGTTGCGCAAGCGGGTGAGTCAGTATTTTCATCCGTCGCGGGCGATGCGGTGGGACCCGAAGACGCAGGCGTTGATCGGGTCCATTGCTGATTTCGAGACGTTCGTCGTCAAGAGCGAGCCCGAGGCGTTGCTGCTCGAAGGCAAGCTGATCAAGGAATACAAGCCGCGCTACAACGCGATGTTCAAGGACGACAAGCGGTTTCTGATGGTGAAAATCAACCTGAACGAGCAGTACCCGCGGTTCAAGTTCGCGCGATTGAAGAAGGACGATGGCGCGCGTTATTTCGGGCCGTTTGCGCACGCGGGCGCGGTGCGGCAGGTCATGCAATGGATGCGCAAGACGTACGGCGTGCTGGTGCAGGGCACGGGCGCGCCGAAAGAGAAAGACCTCAAGTATTCAACCTATCTGGTGCCCGTCCCGTTGGCCGAGATGCCGCATGACGAGTACCTGCGCCGGGTCGATCTGGCCTGTGAATTTCTCGAGGGCCGGAACAAAGAGGCCATCGGACAGATCGAGGAAGCCATGCGGGCCGCGGCGCGGGAGATGAAGTTCGAGTTGGCTGCCGGCTACCGCGACGTCATCAACAGCCTCCGCGAAATCGGCCGGGCAGCGCGCGAGCGGAAGTTTGCCCGCGATTTCAGCCCCAACATTGCGCCCCAGCAGGAGATGGACGATCTTCAGCGCGTGCTGGGCCTGTCGAAGCTCCCGCAGCACGTCGAAGGCTTCGATATCTCGAACATCAGCGGGACGCTATCGGTTGCTTCGACGGTTTGTTTCCGAGATGGCCGGCCGCACAAGGAGCATTATCGGCATTATCGGATCAAGACGGTGGAAGGCAGCGACGATTTCGCATCGATGGCCGAGGTGGTGGGACGCCGCTATGGGCGCGTTCGCGCCGAAGGCGGCGCGCTGCCCGACTTGGTGATGGTGGACGGCGGCAAGGGCCAGCTCATGGCGGCGTTGCGGGCGCTGTGGAAACTGGAGATCCGCGATCTGGCCGTGATCGGGCTCGCCAAGCAGATGGAGGAAATTCACGTGCCCGACCAGACACTGCCGATCCGCCTGCCGCGCAACTCGCCGGCGTTGCACCTGATTCAGCGTCTGCGGGACGAAGCCCACCGGTTCGCCAACGCCTATCACCAAAAACTGCGCAAGCGCCGTGTCCAAGAATCCGTACTCGATGAGTTTCCCGGTCTCGGCGACAAGCGCAAACTGGCCCTGCTGCAGCATTTTGGCTCGATCCAACGACTTCGCGAGGCCAGCGCCGACGCAATCGCGGGCGTCCCCGGCATCGGTCCGAAAATGGCGGCGGCTCTGCAGGAATTCCTCGCCAATCGGTAGCAGACATCGTATACGGTCTGCTTATGCGGTGGGTGGTCATCCGAGCATTCCTGATCTTGGGGTTCGTGAGTGTGCCCCGACACCAGGTGTCGGGGGCGAGCGATGAGACCACCGCCTCGACACTGATCCCCTTGGAAGCCATGGCGGGGACAAACCTGACCCTGGTGCGTGGCGTGACGGACCACTACACGTTGCGGCGGGAATATGCACCCAAGGAATTCCAAGCGCGGCTCGCCGTATTCGAGTATCTACTCGACCACTTGGACGTGTGCTCGGTGTTGGCCCAAATGGCCAGTCTGATCCAGTACCGCGCCCACCTCGATGCCGATGGCCGGCTCTACGCTGACGATCGTGCAGGCGCCGCCGGTTACATTCTCAAGGTCTACGCGGGCGAGGGAAAGCGCATCTTCTATGTGGAAGGCACGGAACATGGCGTGTTTGACGTGCACGGCCGCGGCGTTGTGGTGCTCGATTACCGCGCCACGGCAGGCGGCAGAATCGAGTACACCCGCGCCGTGTTTGTGAAGGTGGACAACGTGGTGTTGGCGGCGCTGGCGCAATTGTTCGAGGTCTTTCTGCGGGGCACAGTGGACCGGCATTTTGCGCATGTGATTCGCAACCCGATCATCCTCAGCGAACAGGTGGAGCGGGACCCACAGAGGCTACTCGACCAGATTGGCCGACTGCCTGAGGCCGACCAACAACTATCGCTGCCATTTGCCGCCTTGGTCCGCTCGAATGCCAGCGCTCGCCTGGCTGACAACAGCCGCTCGCCCTGAGGGCCGCTGGCAGCAAGTTGGCAGGCGCGGCGGCGTGGTTACCATTTGACACCAGTGCCAGAAGACTGACACTCTGACACTCATCTGCCTTCGTGGCAGCGTTCGAACGGTTGCTCCGGTTCAACTACTGGAACACTGGTTTGATCGTCAACCAATTCTGCTCCAAGCACTTCGGAGGTGCGGCAATCAAATCATCGGCCAAGTGTGAGCTACTAGGAATGCGACATGCTGGCCAAAATTGTGTTCCAATGTACACGCAGAAACCGAGTGCCAAGAAGCCTCAGGCCCCCCCGGAGCAATGCCGAACGCGGTATTTGGGTTGCCTGTTCAACCTGTCCGAGTGCCTGACAGAAAGTGCGGGCCCATGCCCATTTGCGGTCGAATTTGGGGGCGTGGTGCTTTGTGGGCATCCTGGTTGCCGCCAGTTTGAGACCCCTCCGGCGAGAGCGGCGTAATCGCCGCCCCCATTTCCTGCCGCAGATACCGTAAGCGACGACCGAGAGCGGATTTGACACGCTATGGGGTGGCGGCTATGATGGGGGTCACATTGCAGGACGCTGAGAGTTTTCATCCCCCGTCTGATGACCTCGGGGTGAGAAGCGTGTGAGAGGGGTGTGAATCGAGATTGTCAGAAGTCAGACTGAAAAAAGGTGAGCCGGTGGAAAAGGCATTGCGGCGGCTGAAGAAGAAGCTGGACCGCGAGGGGACATTGCGCGAAGCGCGGGCTCATCGCCATTACGAAAAGCCGAGCGAGAAACGCCGGCGGAAGGCGCGAGGGCCTCGTACCTTCATGGGTTATTAAGCGCACAGGCGAACCAATCACGGGGCCAGGGCCGCGATGCGACCGCTGGCCCCAAACGCATCCGGGGCTGATCCCTGCTTTCATGTTTGCATTCTCGACCTGCTGGAATTCGGAGCGGCACATTGACGGGCGCACGATGGTCAACGAAGTGCGCGCGCTGGGCTTCGAGTATGTTGAACTGGGGCACGGCACGCGCCTGTCGTTGCTCAGCGGGGTCCAGGAAGCCGTGGCGGCCGGCGAAATCAAGATCAGTTCCGTCCACAATTTCTGCCCCACCCCGATCGGTGTCATGGGTCCGGCTCCCAATCATTACCTGCCCAGCTCGCGCGACGAGGAGGAACGCAGGTACGCCGTGCGCCATACGTTGCGCACGATCGATTGCGCAGCGGCACTGGGCGCGAAGGCGGTCGTCATGCATTTGGGGCGGGTACAAATGCGCGACTATACGTATCGCTTGTTGAACCTGCATGTGGAAGGCCGGGCGGACAGCCCCAAGTATCAGCGATTGTCCACGAAGGCGGTGGACGTGCGGGATAAGAAACGCCAGAAATACCTCGACCAGGTTTACCGCACACTGGAGGAGATCCTGCCCCGCGCGAAAGAGATGAACGTGAAGATCGGGATGGAAACACGGCTCGGAATCGAGGAGATCCCCAACGAGGAGGAGGCAGCAGAGATCTTGGCGCGATTTGGCTCGGACACGATCATGTACTGGCACGACGTGGGCCATGCCGCCGTGAAGGAAGTCCTCGGATTGATGTGCCTGGATAGCATCCTGAATCGCTTTCGGGGTCGGACTGCGGGGATGCACCTACAGGATTTCCACCCGCCAGCAGAAGATCACCTGCCGCCGGGGATCGGCCAGTTCGACTTCGGGCGGCTGGCGCCGTATGTGACGGATGACATGGTGCTGGCCTGGGAAATTCATCCCCACTGGAAGGCTGAGGAAATCGCCGAAGGCGTCAAACGGGTGCACGAGTTGCTGCGAAAGCCGGTCACAGCATGAAAAGGCACGCAGGCGCGTTATTGCGGGTGTTGGTGAGCGTGGGCATTCTGGCCTACCTGTTCAACGGCATTTTTCACAAAGAGGCCCTGGATTATTTCCAGGCGCACAAGATCGATCCCGATACGCTGGACTGGGCGGCCCGCGCCCGCATTGTATGGAGCGTCGGGCCGGAGGCGTTGTGGCGCGAGTTTCAGAAAATCAATGCCCTGTGGCTGATCGGCGCCATCGTTTGCGCGGGGATACCGGCGATCCTTGGCGTCACACGCTGGCAGTGGATCCTGCACGTCCAAGGGCTGGACGTGAAATACTCGCGGCTGTTCTCCATTTCGTTCATTGGGTTGTTCTTTAACGCGTTCATGCTCGGGTCAACGGGCGGGGACGTGGTCAAGGCGTGGTACGTGGCGCACGAGACGCATCACAAGAAGGCCGAGGCCGTTGCCACGGTGGTGGTGGATCGCTTGATCGGTCTGCTGGTGCTGTTCGTGATCGCGCTGGTGATGATGGCCATCTATCACAAGCGGGTCTTGCACGATCCCAAACTGTTTTGGTTCTCGATGGCCACGCTCGGGGTGATCGTGTTTACGGTGGTGGGGACGCTGGTGGGTTTGTGGCGGGGTTTTGTGGACAAGATTCCCGGGGCGCGTTCCTGGCTCCAGCGGATGCCGAAGTATGACGCGCTACGGCGGATGGTGGAAGCGTATCGGGTGTACGCCTCTCATCCGACGATTCTGATTCGGACGATGCTGATCTCGTTTCCCGTCCACTTCTTTTCCATGCTCAGCGTGTGGTGCGTGGGGATGGGGCTGGCGGTCGGGTCGGCAAGGTTTCTCGACTACTTCCTGTACCTGCCGATTATTAACTCGGTGACATCCGTGCCGATTACCATTTCCGGGTTTGGCGTCCGCGAAGCGATGTACGTCAAGATGTTCCATGAAGTTGGCGTGGCCGGGTCGGTGGCGCTGGTGATGTCGTTGCTGGGCTACCTTGCGGCGCTGTTCTGGAGCATTGTCGGTGGCGGGTTTTTCCTGACGCACCGCAAGGAGCTACCGCCGACGGAGCAAATGGTCACGGGCGAAGCCGAGTAACGCGGCGCGATCACGACAGGACGGTCAATGTCCCGCTGGTGACGCCCAACTGTTTGACCACGTTCAGGCGGCGGAACGACGCGGCCGGGTCGGCGGCGGTCCCCTCAATCAAATCACGATAGGCCTGGAGGATGGCGCGGGTCTTCGCGGCGTCTTCGTCGAGCAGTTCCACCCGAAAGACGCGAGCGCCGGCTTCGGCAAACGACCGCAGGAAATCGCCGCCGCTCTGGGCCCTGGCGTGGTAGACGGTATTGCGACAACCGACATCGGCCTTGAGGGGATGTTCCGCGCCGACGCGGTCGCGCAGCTTCACGTTGTGGAGGTCACAGGGTCGCCCGCAGTTGGTCGCGTCCGTTCCGCTGGACAGAAATGCGGCAAAGACGCAGTGCTCCATGTGAAACATCGGGATGTGCTGGTGAATCGTCAGCTCGAACCAATGCGGGGGCGCGGCGCGCAACAACTCGATCACCTGCTGCGCGTTGAGGTCGTAGGAAACGGTGAGGCGTTCCAATCCCTCGCGCATCAGAAGCTCGGCGGCCAACGGATTGGCCACGTTCAGCGAAAAGTCGCCGACTTTGCCCAGCGGACTGTTGCGAAAATAATCCAGACCGCCGAGGTTTCGAATCAGAACGCCATCTGGACTGGCGGCTTCGATCAACTTGAAGAATCCCTGCTCACCGGCCTTCTGAATGCGCGGCGTGGCGAGATAGATTTGCGTGGAGCCGTGTTCGCGAACCCGGGCAACGGCGTCGCGATAGCGGCGGATCTCCTCGAAATCGACGTAAACGGTGGCGCAACCGGCATCCAGAGCGGCGGCGAGCTGATCCATGGTGCGGCACAACGCCACCAATTGCGGCGGACCGTCGACCTCTTCGCGGGGAATGTTCGCCAGCAACGCCGGCAGGACGGGCGTCAGAGTCGGTCGTGGGGGCGCACTCTCTTGTGGAGCGGATTGAATCTTCTCCACAAGCTCGCGCCGCAGCCGGTTCAGTTCGCTTACGGGAAGAATGGTTTGACCGACAAGCTTGTTGTGAAGCTCGCCCAATACGAAATCGGTTTCGCCCAGGCGGCTGAGTTGGTCGCGCAACGATTTTTCCGTCAGCGGCCGCTTGAAGGCTGTCTGGAGCGGCATCGACGAACTGACGCGGATGCCGTTGGCTTCGACGGTGAGGGGCTTGCCGACGGCTCCGGTCACCGTCAGGTCAATTCTCGTTTTGGGCAGCGGAATGACGCCTTTGAAGGTGCGCTTCAATTGGCGTTCGAGCTGGGGATCGCTCGTCTTCCACACCTTGTCGCCCGGTTTCAACCGGTCAAAGTCAATGTGGCCACGCTCGAAGAAGAGGCAATTGTCACGAATCTGCCAGATGCGACCGCCCTGTTCGTGGTCTGTGTCGCCGCCCGTATCGAAGACCACACCGTCGCCGGCGGTCAGCGGTGTCTGCGGGTCAAGTTCGACGTGATCCGCGCCGACACTGCGGATGGAGCCGACAAACGGCCCGCGCTTTTTGCCAAACCGCGCCTGAACCAATTCCTGATGGTTCACGCCGTGCAACCAACCGGAGTACAGCCCGCGGGAGAAGGTCGTCTCCAGCTTGTATTTGTCCGCCGGATCGACAGGGGCGGCCTGTCCGGCGAACGCGGCATCGATCGTCTTGCGATAGACCTGGCAGGTCGCGGCGACGTACTCCGGCGACTTCAGCCGCCCTTCGATTTTGAATCCGCTGATGCCCAAACGAATCAACTCGGGGATTTCCTCAACGGCAGCCAGGTCCTGCGGCGAGAGCAGGTAGCGGCGGTCGCCCAATTCTTTCACGGCGCCATCGACGATCAAGCCGTAGGGCAACCGGCACGCCTGGGCGCACTCGCCGCGATTGGCGCTACGCTGACCGAGCGCCTCGCTCGTCAGGCATTGACCCGAGTAGGCGACGCACAACGCGCCGTGCACGAACACCTCGAGGGACGGCAAGCCGTCGCCAAACCTGGCCAACTCGCGCATGGATGTTTCGCGGGCCAGGATGATGCGATTGATGCCCAGCCGCCCGGCGAATTTCGCGCCCTCGGGCGATGTAATGGTCATCTGAGTCGAGGCGTGAACGTCCATCTTCACGCCCAGCGCGCGCGCCAGCACCGCCAAGCCGAGGTCTTGAACGATCACGGCATCCACGCCGGCGGCATCGAGCAGCATCAGCTCGCGCTCGGCGTCGGCCAGTTCATCGGTAAAAATCAGCGTGTTGACGGTGCAGAACGCGCGGACGCCGTGCTCGTGGAGGAAGCGGACCAATTCCGGCAGTTGCTGCTCGGAGAAATTGTCGGCCCGCATCCGGGCGTTGAAGCGAGGCAGGCCGAAGTAGACCGCGTCGGCGCCGTTGGCGACGGCGGCGCGCGCGCATTCCATGTTGCCCGCAGGGGCGATCAGCTCCGGCTTGGTTCTCACGCGACGGCAAGATAGCAGAAATCTGCCGGCGCTGAAAGAAATTCAAGGCCAGCGTCGGATGCTTGCGCCTGCCAAGCTGCTCCGGTAGTCTGTTGGCGATGAGGGAAACGGCGACAAACATCGTGCGGCGGCTGCGGGACGCGGGGCACACGGCGTATTTCGTCGGCGGATGCGTGCGGGACATGGTGCGCGGCGTCGAGCCACACGATTACGATATTGCCACGACGGCCCGGCCCGAGCAGGTACAGTCACTGTTCCCGAAGACGGTATCGGTGGGCGCGCAATTTGGGGTGGTGCTGGTGCTGGAAGACGGACACCAATTTGAAGTCGCCACGTTTCGCACCGACGAAGCCTACCTTGACGGGCGGCGCCCCAGCGGGGTGCGATTCGGTTCTCCCGAGGAAGACGCCCGCCGCCGCGATTTCACCATCAACGGATTATTTTACGAACCGCTGACGCGTCCGTGGGAGACGCAGTTTCCGCTCCAGCCGAGGGAAAAGCTGGGGAGCGGGCGGATTATCGATTACGTCCATGGCCGGGAGGATATCGAGCGGAAGCTGGTGCGAACGATTGGCGATCCACGGGAACGATTCGTGGAGGACAAGCTGCGGCTGCTGCGGTGCGTGCGGTTTGCCGCCAACCTGGGATTCGAGATCGACCCTTCGACGTTCGCCGCGGTGAAAAACATGGCGTTCTCGATTGTCACCGTCAGCGCGGAACGGATTCGGGACGAACTGATCCGGATTTTTACACGACCCCATGCGGGCCGGGGCCTGGAATTGCTGGATGAGAGCGGGCTGCTGACGCACGTCCTGCCGGAGATCGCCGCGATGAAAGGGATCGAGCAACCGGCGGAGTTTCATCCCGAGGGCGACGTGTTCCAGCACACGAAGTTGATGCTGGATCTGGTGAACGACCCGTCCTTGCGTGAGCCCGGTCCCCCCAAAGACCAACTCGTGCTGGCGTTTGCGGTGCTGCTGCACGACGTGGGCAAGCCGCCGACGTTCGAGCGCGCGCCGGACCGGATCCGGTTCAACGAGCACGACCGCATTGGCGCGGAGATGGCGGAGGCGATCCTGCGCCGGTTGCGGTTCTCGAACGAGCAGATCGAGAAGATCGCGCTGTGCGTTCGCGAGCACATGCGATTTCAGTTCGTCAAGGAGATGCGGCCGGCCAAGCTCAAGCGGATCCTGGCGCGGGCCACATTTCCCGAGGAGTTGGAGTTGCACCGGATCGATTGCGCGGCCAGCCATCGCAACCTGGAGAACTACGAATTCCTCAAAGCCAAGGCCGCGGAGATGCCGCCGGAAGTGGTTAAACCCGAGCGGCTGATCGATGGCAACGATTTGCTGGCGCTCGGGCTCAAGCCAGGCCCGATGGTGGGCCAGATCCTCCGTGAGATTGAGGAGCTGCAATTGGAGGAGCGCCTGAAATCACGGGAGGACGCGCTGGAGTTTGCCAGGTCGCGAGCGGCGGCGGCACCGGCTGGGCCAGACGGTCCTGCGCCGAACGGCGACGGCGGCGCGAAGACCTGACGTTCGACCACACAGCCAGATAGCGGTTGATGTTTTCGGGCGACACCATGCCGACCAGTTGACCGTCGTCCACGACGATCACGGACTTCGGGTTGGTGCCGTTGATGATCCCGTCGCAGGCCTGCAACAATCTGTCCTGGGGCGAAGAGATGGTGACATCGGTGTCCACGATGTCCGCAATGGGCGTGTTGGGCGGCTGAGTATTCATCGCCTCGACGAGCACGGAGCGGGTCACGAGACCGACGAGGTGACCGTCGAGCACGGGGAAATCGTCCTGGCCGGTTTGATAGAGCAACTCGACGCCGCGCGAGAGGGGATCGGTCGGCGCAAGGATGACGACGTCGCGGGTCATCACGTCGGCGAGGCGGAGGTTGCGCAAAGCGCCGCGCATCCGCACGACGCGTTCTTCGCCTTCGGCGCCGAAGAAGATGAACGCGCCGATCAGCACGAGCCAGAAGGAGAATTTCAGTCCCGCCACGACGAAGAGGATGGCCAACCCCTGCCCGACCATGGCGGCAACCGTTGTCGCCTGGCCATAAGAAAGCGCTAGGGCGAGCATGGCGCGCAGGAGTCGGCCGCCGTCCATCGGGAAGGCGGGGATGAGGTTAAAGAGAAAGAGCGTGACGTTGGCCTGGACGAGGCACTCGAGCAGTTCGTGCACATTCTCGGGTATGCCCATAATCAGCCAATGGGACGGGATGCCGGTGAACGGGATCAGGACGCAGGCGATGGCGGCGTTGACCATCGGCCCGGCGACGGTGATGGCGATTTCGTGCCAGGGGTTTTCGGGGATGCTGCGCAGTGCGGCCACGCCGCCGATGGGCAGCAGCGTGATGCTTTTGACCTGGACGCCGAGTTGCTGGGCGACAAGGCTGTGGCCGAGTTCGTGGAAGATGATGCAGGCAAAGACGGAGGTGAACATGACCACGGCCCACCAAGCACCGCTGAGGCCGCCTTCCACCAGCCCGGTATAGGCGATGAACGCGAGGAAAATCAGGAACGTGACATGCAGCCGCAGGCTGATGCCGTTGACGCGACCGATTGGAAGCGACCATCTCACGCGGTTATTCCTAACACCGAAGGACGATTGCTGCAAGTAGCGTTAGCACGAAGGACACGAAGGAGACACGAATCGCACGAAGGGGGAGGAGCGAGGAGCGATGGGAGGACGGTCGCCGCGTGGGGTCACGCGGCCTACAACAGCGGGAATGCGGGCGGATTGTTTGGTGTTGACAGGGGTATCGGGTTGGCGATATTATGCTAATCTGTATGTGTTTATGTTCCTTAGCATACGAAGTAGGCCGCCGCTACAGGCGGTACCCCGACTCGGAATCGGGGCGGGACCCACTGTGCAACGGGGAAAGCAGACAGGGGCGAGACCCCGACTCCGAATCGGGGCTGGCTGCGCGCGCCACTATGGCGGCCCCTTAGACAGACTCAGGGGAAACAAGGGAGGGGGGAGGCTGCAAAAAAGTGGTTGCGACCCAGGCACGAAGTGGTCGCTTCTCGAAAACTCGATTTTTGCCAAACAAACCCAAATGTTCCAGATCGAAACTGCAAATGGATGTGACTGGTCAACAGGGGCTTGTGTATTTGTTATGGCTAAAATTTCGGTGGGTTTGTTTTGTTTTTGGGGGGCCTATTTGAGATGAATCCGCTGGGGATTAGGCGGCATTCCTGGGCCGGATTGGGTTTGTTTGCCAGCTTTCTCTTCCCGAGAACGCTGCCCTTCGGGCCTCGAAACGAACCGAGGCCATCTCGGTGCTACCTCGCACCTCGGTTTGGCCATGGCAAGAGTGGCATGGAGGTGATGTTTTGAGACGGAGTTCGGACTCGACGTCGAAAGTGTCCGCCCTGCCCGGAGGGGGGCTTGCCCCGGGGGGCGTGGGCGACTATGATGCGCGTGTTATGGACAAGATTCTCGTGGTCGACGACGAGGCGGACATACGGCGGGCGTTCCATCGCAATCTGGCCAGTGAAACGTTGCAGGTAGTGGAAGCCGGCAACGGCGAGGAAGCGATCCGGATGGTGGCCAAGGAGCGTCCCAACCTGGTGGTGATGGATATCCGGATGGGCGGTCCCAGCGGATTGGAGACGTTGCGCAAGCTGCGCGAGCTCGACCCGAAACTGCTCGTCATCATGATGACCGCCTACGGCACGACGCAGACGGCGATCGAGGCGATGAAGTTGGGTGCGTACGACTACGTGCTGAAGCCGCTGGAGGTGCCCAAGCTCAAGGCGTTGATCGAGTCGGCGCTGAAGGCGGCGCGGGACATGCGGGAGGTGGTGAGCTATCCGCCGCTGTTGACGAGCGAGGACCACGCCGAGGGCATCGTCGGCCAGAGCGAGCCGATGCAACAGGTGTTCAAGCTGATCGGCCAGGTGTCGCAATCGGAAGCCACGGTGCTGGTCACCGGTGAGAGCGGGACGGGCAAGGAGCTGGTGGCGCGGGCGATTTATCATCATAGCCGGCGCGCGGACAAACCGTTCATGGCGATCAATTGCGCGGCGATTCCGGAAAACTTGCTGGAGAGCGAACTGTTCGGACACGAGAAAGGCGCGTTTACGGGCGCGGGCGAGCGACGGATCGGCAAATTCGAGCAGTGCGACCAGGGCACGATTTTTCTCGATGAAATCGGCGACATGCCGCTGTCGACGCAAACGAAGATTTTGCGGGTGCTGCAGAACGGCGAATTTCAGCGTGTGGGCGGCAACCAGACATTCCACTGCGACGTGCGGGTGATCGCGGCGACGAATCGTGCTCCCGAGCAACTGGTGTCGGCGAAGAAGTTTCGCGAGGACCTGTATTACCGGCTGAACGTGGTGCGCATCCACCTGCCGCCGTTGCGGGAGCGGCGCGAGGACGTGCGGTTGCTGGTGCGGTATTTTCTCCAGCGACTGACGAAATCGGGCACGGTCGGCGGCCAGGTCACGAAAATTTCCTCCGAGGCGCTGAAGATACTCGAACGGTCACCCTGGCCCGGCAACGTGCGCGAGCTGGAAAACGTGATCGAGCGGTCGGCGGTCGTCGCGCGGGGCGACTCGATACTGCCCCGGGATTTGCCGGTGGAAGTGCGCGAGTCGCGGGCGGTGGCCGTGCCGGCGGAGGACCTGACGGCGGCGATTGATGCGGCGGTTCGGCCGCTGTACGCGCTGGCCAAGAAGGATCCGAGCCTGAAAATCATGGCGCTGGTGGAACGCGAATTGATCACGCGAGCGCTGACGGAAACCAATGGGAACCAGGTGCAGGCGGCGAAGCTGCTGGGGATCACGCGGGCGACGTTGCGGAAGCGGATCGAGAAATTCGGGATCGCGAAACGGCTGGAAGTGAAGTGAGCCGACAGACCGATCAGGCTACTGGATGAGGATGCCCTTCTGCTCCATCTGGTTGACCTGCTCGTTGGTCAGTTTCCCAAAGCCTGGCGTTGGTTTACCCTGGGAGATGAGGTTGCGGAGATATTCCGCCTGTTGGTGAACGGCCTGTTGATGCGCCACGGGGTCATGTGCAGCGGCGGCTTTGGCCTCGGCGGCGTACTTCGCGGCGAACGGGTCCGGTTTGGAAGCCGGCGTTTGAGTGACCGGTCCTGTCTGGACCGCGTGGGCGCTGTTCCAATCCGGCTCAGTCCTCGTGACGGTTTCCTCGGTGCGCGCGGAGGCGGATACAGCGACAGTTACCTCCTTCGACGGAAACAGAGTGCTGACGAAGGAGCGCGCCAAGATGACGACGGAGACGAGAACTGCCGCCCCGAGCACAATCAGCCAGCGTTTCGAACCGGTATCGATGGACGAAGGAATTGCGTTCATATTCGATCAGTTGCTCTCCTGCCATTGACTGAAAGTCAGCGCGTTGGAAATCGTCGGGTAGTCCGGGGGCGGCTTGGTCAGGAACCGCGAATCATAGGTGTAATTTTTGGCGTAGCCGGTCACGACGTTCCCAGAATTCTCCGTGCCTACGGCGCCACGCACCTGTTGCACGATTCCTCCGTACAGGGTGAGGGTGCCCGTGGGGGTTTTTGTCGAGTAATTCGATACGCCAAAGCTACCGGCACTTCCATCGCCAGAGGTGCCCGCAGCGATCATCGCCGCGTCAATTGTCAGCGAAGTGGGCGCGCCGTTGTCCACCCAAATGTCGTCTTGGGAAATCAAACCCAGCGCGTCAGTGGTGTTCGGATTGCTAGCGGGATTATGTGTATAGGTGATGTTGTTTTCGATGTACATGCTGCCCTCGCTGACCACTGTGAGGGGTCCGGTCACAGTTCCTCCTTCCAGGTAGATCGTGCCGTACGTGGTTCCGCTGCCATACCCACCGTACCCACCATAGCCGCCGTACCCGCCATACCCGCCATACCCGCCATAGCCGCCGCTCCCGCTGCTACTACTGTTCGCCACATAAATGATCCCGCCGGTGGTGGGGATGGTGTACGTTTGGGTTCCGCTGCTGGTTATGACCGTAACCGTGCCGCCATTGAAGGTCAGCGTGGTGGTGCCGCTGACCACGAGGCCACTGCTGGTGGCGATGGTCTTCAGCGACGAGGAACCGGAGTTGAAGTTCACATCGGCCATCGTTCCCTGATACGAGTTCAGGGTCAGGCCATCGGCCAAGTAAACGGTGGAAAGGCTGCCCGAATAGGTACCGTAGTCGGACGCCAGCTGCGCGTAAAAGGCCGGGCTGCCACTAAAGTACAGTTCCGTCGCGGCGTAAACCTGTCCGTTAAACGAATCTCCGGTGACAAAGTACACGGCGTTGTTGTTACTGCTCCAGAGGGCGAATTGCGCGTACGTCGGCTGGTAGATGTTCAGCAGCCTGACGACGCGCTTCACCGCGTTGCTCGCCCCGGTCCCATTGGACACACCGTTGACCGTCCCCGTGGAAACGATGCAATACGTACTCGTATTGGTCCGACAAATGTAGTACGTGTAGCTTCCCGGGCCAACGCTCCCGCTGCCGTTGGTCGCACCCGTGGACGAATTCACGATCGCGGCGAGATTCGACTCCATAAGCCGCGCGGCGACTTCCACGCCACTTTCTGCGACGTACATCGCCTGATCCAGCTTCACTTGTCGCGCGGCGATCTGCCGATGGTCGCTGGCCACGTCGAGAATGGTTATCATCAGACCGGCGACGATGAACAACAGGCACAACGTCACGATCAGTACCGACCCTTGGGGACCTTCGCGCCCTTGCTTGGTTCTATTCATACTGTAACTTCCTTATGAATGACTTCACCGATGGTTCTGCTGACTGCTAATTTCTGAACTGCACAAATGTCGCCATCGTGTTGGTCACAGTCACGCCGCCACAACGCTGGGTAACTGAGACGGAAATCTGAACTCCATTCGTCAAATAGGTCATCGTCGAGGTGAGCAGATTCGACACCACGGTGTTGCCCGATTGGTCGACAATCGACTGTGTATTTGTCCAGTAGGTGAACGAGAGCCCGTTGGTGTAGGACAACTGCCAATTGGTGGTCGTGGACGTCGCTGTGACAGTGCTGGCTTGTGCTTCCCGCAGCCCGGCGTTGGTGCCCATGCCGATCACCATCCGATCGAGCGCGAAGCTTGCCTGTTCGGAGCTTAAACTCATCAGGCTCGTCTTGTTATAAACCTTGGAGACCTGCCAGAATACATTCCACATGGCGAGGCCGAGCAGCGTCAGAATAGCCATTGAGACGGTCATCTCGACGAGCGTGAAACCGCCGAATAATCGAAGTACCCTTTTGTCGCGGTTCCTCATGGATGCAGTGTCGACGTCAGCGTGGTTGTCAGCGTGTTCGTGGCAATATTGTTCGTGATGCTGTGGTTGATGAAATTCATGTACGTGACGCTCACGGCCACGTTCTTGGTCCACGAATCCAGGTTGGTCACCGTGTATGTCCCGGTGACGGAACCATTGGTAAACACATGTGTTCCTGCGTTCAGGGATGCGGAATTGGTCAGGCTCAGCGTGCGCAGGGTTTCCAACTCCAAACGTGCGGAGTGCAACGCGGCCATCTGGTTTGCCCCGGTCTTGACCGCCTGCATCGACATGGTAAAGCTGATTACACACGCACTGAGTGAAAAGCCGAGAATCATGATGGCGAGCAGAGACTCCGCCAGTGTGAATCCTCCATCCCTCTTGATCAACTTCCGAGTCATCATTTCTCCCCTGCTCATCGAAACACCGCGCCCATTTCATGCAGCAAGCCACGTACCTGTAATGGCTTCCGACGAAATACTGAATAAGTCCCGCGGTTCTGCTGGGATCGACAACCATGCCTCCACCAACTATCGACGCGGAACTGAGAATGATTCGCAACGGTGCGAGGGGCGTCCCACGAGGGACGCCCCTCCCCACCCGAGTTCCCGCCCTCACCTCTCGGGAACCCATTAGCTTGGACGGGCCGACTATTTCGGTCCGAAATTTTGTGTGGCCGTGGCCTTGTTGGTCTTTGTTGTGTCGTTGCCAAACAGGCCAAAAAACTTCCGAGGCTCCGCATTATCTTTCGGCATCCACTTGTCATCCGTGTAAACCGGCTCGTTTGGCAAACCGTTGGCGTATTTTTCGTAGCCTGTCTGCTGGTCCGGATGCACGATCGTTGGTGTCAGAAAAATCAAGAGATCGGTCTTCGTCTTACTCAGACTCTTGTTACGGAACAATGGGCCAAGCAGTGGCGCATCGCCCATCAGTGGCACCTTGCTGTAGTTGTCGCTGACATCCACACGCATTAAACCGCCGATGGCCAAGGTGTTGCCGCTCTTGATGAGGACGGTCGTCTGTGCCGTGCGCGTGTTAATGATGGGAATCGACACCGAATTGCCGCCACCGCTTTGCAGCGTGGCGTTTTGCGTCGAGCTACTCGCTTCCGGCTGGACGTCCAGCGTCACATAGTCGTTCCGATTGACGCGGGGCGTTACCGTCAGGATGATGCCGATGTCTTTGTAATCGAACCCGGATATTTGCAGCGACGCAGTTTGCTCACTGAAGGAAAAGCTTGGAATCGGATATTGTTCGGCGATGGAGATCTTGGTCTTGACATTGTCTGTCGCGACGACACGCGGGTTGGCCAGCAATTTGGAGTCCGTATCCTGGCTGAGGTAGTTGAAGACAATCGAAGCGTTGCCCGGATTGAGTAGCGCGTAAGGTGCGTCCCACGGACCACCATTCAGATTCTTGATTAACGCGAATCCGGTGAGGTTCCCGCCGCTGGTTGGGTCGGTGGCGTACGATGATGGATGTAGCGGATCCCCGCCCGAAGCGACACGATACCCCGTCGCCGACATTTGATGACCGAGCAGCGTGCCGCTCCAATCGATTCCCAGGTTCTTTTGCGGGTTCTTCACCGTTTCGATGAATTTCGCTTCGATCAATACTTGCGGAGTTTCCGTGTCGAGCGACTTAATCAGCGGGATAAGCTTTGACAGGCTGGAGGGCGTATCGGACAGCACCAACGTGTTGCTCCGCGCATCCACCACAATCTTGCCTTGTTTGGTCAATACAGGATCGAGAGTTTTCTTTACGTCATCCGCTTTGGCGTACGCCAGCGTGCACACCCGCAGTTCGATGGGCTCGACATCCAGCGATTCTCGCGACTTGATCTTGACCACGTTATTGTCGTTAACGTACGCGTAGCCCTTGGATTCGGCGATCAACTGCATCGCCTGCTCGTATGAGATCCCCTTCAAATTGACCGTAACCTTGCCGGCCACTTCGTCACCGAGAATCAGGTTGACACCGGCCTTGGCCGCAAGTGTGCGCAGGACGTTCTGAATGTCCGCTTCGATATACCCAATTTCGATGGGCTCGTCGATCTGCGGTGGAGGTGTGGTCGTCACAGTCGTAACGGCAGCAGTCGCCACCGCCGTCGTGGCAGGCCCCTCTGCGGCAACCACCGGTGACGTCACCACCTGGATGGCGTTCGACGCCACCTGCCCGCCTGCACCAGCGACGGAGCAGAGCAGGGCGCTCGACAGGCAAACGGTTAGCAGTCGTCGCGTGTTCATCTCATCCTCCTATCCTCCTACGGAACAGCAGCATTTAGGCCAGCCCGAACACCCTCGGAACCAGCGTCTTTGTTTGGATTGTCTGTCCTCTTAATTGTGCTCGGCGCCACCGAGCCGTAATTCCATCTTTTGTCCCCCGACCTGCAGAACCACCAGTTCCCGCGTGATCTTCAGCGCCCTGATTTCCACTTCCCCTTGCACGGTGTGCACCTTCACCGGCCGGTTCAACTCAAGAAGCTGGTCATTGACCAGAGCGGCGGGATGGACCGCGTCGTACAAAATGCCCGTCAATTTCAACGTGTCAGCACCAACCGATGCAACCATCCCAGTGCCATTCGTGTCCGTGGAGCCAGCCAGTTGTGATCCAAACGGATCGCGTGTGTTTTGGGTCGCATACGTCGAGAGGACCAACTCAAGACTGTGTCCGGACTTGGTCTCCGTGGCCGCCCCGACACGCGCGCAGAGAAAGAGAAACAGCACTAGGAAAAAAATCGTCTGGCAAAACGCCAGTACTCCGACCACCCTCAGAGGGCTCGAAAGCCCGGTATTCGATGACGGGCGGTGATCCACTGACTCGTCATGGAACGATAGCTCGCGGTTTGGCCTGTGGACGGTCGTGGGCCTATCCATCACCGCGTCATCGTTCGAAGCGACGCGCTGGGCCCAAGCGATGGACTGAGCGTAAGACTTCATGCTGATTTCTTGGCCTCCGCTTTCTTGGTCGGTTCGGGCGGTTGCACGCGCAAGGTAACGGTCAACGACGCTCCGTGCTGGCCCCGGTCATCCGCGTTGCCGCCCACGGAAAGTGACCTGACCTCGGCTGTGGGAAACTTGTTTTCCAGATCTCGAACGAACTCGCCAATCTGGTCGTACGAACCGGAGAAGTCGATGCCCACCGTGTAGGTTCGGCTCTTGGATTCACCACCAGCGATTTCCACCTTGATACCGGGATGCAGCCCGTTGATGCGCACGGGGTGTTGCTGGGCCAGCAGGCTGATTTCACGCACGACCCAAGCGAATGGATCGCCAGAGACCATCGCGGACCGTTGGGCTTCGACAAACGACTTCACTTCCGTGCGATAAGCGACATCCAACTGGGCCCCGCGGGCGCGACGCTCGGCTTCCAGGATTTGGTCGTTGAGCTTCGTAATGTTCGCCTTGACGTCGGTGAGCGCGCTTGAGTTTTTCAAGACGTACAGTTCCACCGCGCCCACGACTGCTGCCAGGGTCACGATGCAAACGAACACAACCTTTTGCAGTTTTTCCCTCGGAAGTTTCTTCAAAAACTCCATCTTCACTTCGTGGTCTTCTCCTTGTACCAACATTCGATGGAAAAGCTGGCCGCGTTTCCCGAGAGGCCCGCCTTGTCCGTCTCCGCCACGCGACCAATCGAGCGCAATTGAATGTCCTCAACGAGCTGGCCGAACCGTGTGTCGTTACGCAGCACCTTCAAAAACCGGTCCACTTCCAATTCTGGTTCGCTGCCGAAAGCCTTTCCATCCAGTCGCAAAACGAGCCGCTGAACCTTCTTCGGATGTCCCTTGTGGTGGGGCTCGCCGCCATCCTCCCCAGCGTCGTCCGAGGCGGGACTGTCCACGCTCAGGGCGAAGTCAACCTGCGTCAGTTGAACTGATGGAACAATGAGGTCTTTCACCAAGGCAAGTTGCGGCGCGATCAAGATCCGCGAACGGTTGACCGCGACGATCTCTTCCGCGTACTTATCGAGCCTCTGGAAATCACTTTCTTCCGCACCGCCGCCGTTCATCTTGTCCCACTTTGACTGGAGTCCCACCAACTCGGAGCGTTTCTGCATCAGCACGGCCGAAAGCACTCCCCCCCATGCCACCACTGCCGTCAGCACCCCCAAGCCGATGGCGATGAACAGCTTGACGGGGTCGCGAGCACGGGCTTCCTGTGCGAGTTGTTCCTCGGCCAATAGGTTCAGAGTAATCGCGGTCATCATGTCACTCGTCAATTATGACAATCGGCCTACCGCCACTCCCACGACAGCGGCCAGCGATGGGCCGATGGTGTGCACCCGCCGGGCGCCTCCGTCGAACTGGCTGGTGTCCAAACTGTCCACCGTATTCCAGCACTCCACTGGCGTACCGACCGCCTCTCCGAGGATCGCCAGCAACGGCGGGGAACAAGCCGAACCGCCGCACGCGCAAATCCGCTGAACGTGTAGGTCGTTCTGGCGCTCGAAGAAATCGATCGAGGATCGAATCTCTCGGGCCAGCGGCGAGATAGCGGTTTTGACCAATTCCTGCACAGGCGGGGACATTTTGCGCTTTTCGTCTTCGGCTTCCTGGGGTTTGAGCATGAGGACTTGGCCGATATATTCGGTCAACTGCGCGCCTCCAAAGTGCATGATACGCGTGATCAGCGGCAGACCGCTTTGCAGGAAATTTACGCTCGTCATGCGTGCGCCGATGTCCACGAGCACCACAACTTGCTCGTTGATCTCGGGATGCCCGATGTGAAAAGCATTGATGACGGATACGGCAGCCAGTTCAATCACCTGGGGCTTGATTTTGGCAGCGGTGAGCGCGTCCCGGCAGGCGTCCACTTCTTCCTTGTTCGCGCCACCAACCAAAACGGTCCTCTTGGCGCCATCCTTGTCCTTTGCCTTGGCGGCGTCTTTCGTCTTGTCAGGATCCTTCGCCTTCCCCTTGGGATCCTGCGAGCCTTTCTTCAGTTCGAATGCGTCCAAGTAGTACGACGAGAAATCACGCCGCAAATACCCCGCACTGTTGAGTTTCAATGCGCTTTTGATCTCATCGAGGGGAACCGGCGGAAACTCAGCTTGGCACACCATCGCGGAACTGCAGCTGGCTGTCACGTACGCATGCCGGTCGGAAGTCTTAAGGCTATCCACTGTTTTCTGAAGTTCGGCGGCAAATTCCGGGCCGCGGTATGCCCTTGCGAGCGAGGCTGGCAATGAATGCGCTGCGTATTCCAGAAGTTCAAATGTATCCCGTTGGCGACGAACGACGGCCGCCTTAATCTGGCTCGCCCCGATGTCAATTCCCAGAGCTACTTCAGGTTTGCGTTTTCTGTTGACGCGAAAAAACATGGTCTTGTGCCACACTCCACAGCCTATTAAGCATCTGATGTGCCATCACTTCGGGAGTTTTCCTGCTGGTTGGGAGGCGAACCACTCCCCTCAGTGCGGTCCCTGGTCAAAACTCACATCGGAAAGAGTGAACTTCGCGGTCGTGGCAGCCATCCGTCCAAGCCATTAATCGCCGCATCGATCACTCGGATGTCGCTCAAATGCACCGTCCTTGCGGCATTTGCGGTTGTCGACAAAGTGGGGAACCACGAGTGCCGCAAGCAACCCAATCAGCCCTACCGTGAGTGCCGCTAAAAGCGGAGGCAGGAGGAATTCCCCTCCTGCCTCTGGCGAGTTCAAGCATCAAGCGCACACGCGCTCGTGCCTGGGTTCCGTTCTAGTACGGACCCCAATCGATGCCAACACCGGCCAACGAACTCTTGGTCGCAGTGGAAATAGTGATTTGCCCCGTCCCCACGGTATTCACCGTGTAGGAATTACTGAGCAGGTCCAGCGATTTCCACGTCGTCTTCAAGTACGTTTGCGCGCCGGTCGTGTTAATGGTATTCCCATCCGTCTGGCCGGTCTCGAGCGCCCATTGGTCGACGGCGGCATCCTGCTGACGGCAGTCATTAAGAATGCGGCGACCCTGCGACTGCTTGCGGGCTTTGACGAAGCCCGGAACCGCGAGTGCAGCGAGCAACCCAATGATGGCAACCACAATCATGATTTCAACCAGGGTGAACGCTGAACGGTCACTGCGGATTTTGTTGATCATTTGATTCACCTCCCATCCCATGGATGTTTGTGTTTCCACGTCCGGTTTTTTAGCAGCATTGATGCCAGTAAGCCCCTTGAGCGCAGCCGGCTGTGCCCGCCGCTCATTTTTGAAGGTCGGCAGCTTTTTTCCATCCATGCCTGAGAATTCTTGCAGTTCTGCAAGACATGCACGGGTGCAAAACACGTGTCCGTACACAATTGTGCCGACACGCGGACAAGCTTGTTCGTGGCCTCCAGCTCCGCACCGGCCACTGCCGCTATAGGCCCGGACATCCGATGTGGGGGCTAGGCCGGTGGCTGAACCTTCTCAGCCTCGAGTTGGTCCTCCGCGCTCGGGGTAGCGAGCTTGCGATAGAGGGTCGCCATGCTGATTCCAAGCATCTCGGCGGCCTTCTCCTTGTCTCCGCCCGCCGCCTGGATTACCTGTTCGATGTAATCGACTTCCTGGCGATGCAGAAACTCCTTAAGTTGCATCGGTGGAAAACCGTGGCTCCACTGAGCCGCACCGGCTGCCTTTTCGGCCAACAACGGATCGATAATGGGTTCGCATACCGGGTGAGTGACGGCCGACGGTTGGATGCTGGACTGCTGCGTGTCGGCTCGCGGTGGCACCGTACCGACCCCGGCCACGGCTTCCAGCACGCGCTCGGGCAGATCCTTGAGCAACACCACGCCGCCGTCACAAAGCGCGGTCGCGCGTTCCACCGCGTTTTGCAATTCGCGCACATTGCCCGGCCAGCGGTAGCACTTTAACACACCCATCACCTCGTCGCTGAAACGGGGCGGAGTCGTCCCCTGTCGTTGGCAAATCTGCTGAACGAAATGCGTGACAAGCAGCGGGATATCTTCGGTCCGCTCCCGCAGCGGCGGGAGTTGGACTGGGATGACGCTGATGCGGTAATAGAGGTCTTCCCGAAATGTCTTTTCGATCATTTTCTGATGGAGCGGTTCGTTGGTCGAAGCCAGAACACGAATGTCGACCTTGATTGTGTCGGTATCTCCCACCCGGCGCAATTCCTTGTCCTGAAGAAAGCGCAACAGTTTGCTCTGCAAACTCGGTGCCATGGACCCGATTTCATCGAGAAGAATCGTGCCGCCATCGGCATGCTGAAACAAGCCCAACTTGTCGAAGGCCGCTCCGGTGAAAGCCCCCTTGCGATGGCCGAACAGTTCCGACTCCAGCAAGTGCTCGGGAAGTGCGCTGCAATTGACCGCGACAAACGGCATGGCCGCGCGTCGGCTGTTGTAGTGAAGTGCGCGGGCTACCAATTCCTTACCGGTGCCGCTTTCTCCAAGGATGAGCACGGTGGAATCGGTGTTGGCCACGCGCTCGATGAGGCGATACACCGACTCCATGCAGGGCGTGGTACCAAGCATCGAGTCGAAGCGGAATTTGTCTTGAAGTTGTCGGCGGAGTTCGACGTTTTCCTCGAGGGCATGCACTGCCTTCTGCTGAATGAGTGCGTTGTCAACGCGCTTGACTAATTCGTCTATTTGAAAGGGCTTTTCGATGAAATCCTGCGCGCCAGCCCGTAGCGCCTGCACCGCGCGTTCCTTGGTGCCCTGTCCCGTGATCATCACCACGGGAATGGAGCGATTGTATTCCTTCACCTGCTGTAACAGCTTTAGCCCCAGCGGCTTACCCTCCGGCATCTCGACATCCGCCAATACCAGGTCGGGAGCCACCTCCTTGACCAGCTGCAACGCGGGCTCCGCACCGCCGGCCGGGATCACCTCATGGCGATGCTCTCGCAATACTTCCGAGAGCACGGCCACCATCGCCGGGTCATCGTCGACTATAATTATCTTCGCCATCTAGTTCCTCCTCCAGTCACTTTCCGTTGCAGCCGTTGTCGCCCGCGTGCCCGCCGGTTGCTCCGGGCGGTGTCACTCTAAAATTGCACGATTTGGTTCAGTTTGAAGATCGGCAGAAACATGCAAATGACGATGCTGCCGACCACCACCCCGAGAAATACAATCAGTAAGGGCTCGATCAACGACGTCAACCCGGCCAACGTGGCTTCGATCTCTTCATCGTAGAAATCCGAAATTTTCTCCAGCATGACATCCACTTTGCCGGTTTGCTCTCCCGCCGAGATCATGCGTACCAGCATCGGAGGAAAAATCGGATTCTGTCCCAAAGCCACTGCCAGATTGTCGCCGTGCTCAATGCTGCTGGCGGCCTTGGTAACAGCGGCCTCCACGACGGTGTTGCCCGAAGATTGACCGACGATGCGCAAGGTTTCCAAAATGGGGACACCGCTACGCAACAGCGCGGCAAACGTCCGCGAAAATCGAGAGATGCAAATCTTGTGGACGAGCTTGCCAAACACGGGTAACCGCAGCTTCGCCCGGTCCCACAGCGCGGTCCCGGCCCGGGAGCGCTTGAACTTGACGAGGCCGAATACCGCAACCGCCAACACTATTAGCGCGAGAAGAAAGTATGTCCGGATGATGTCACTGATATCGATGAGGATCTGCGTGGGCATCGGCAATTGCGCCCCGAAATCCTTGTAGATATTGCCGAAGATCGGGATTACTTTGATGATCAGAAACAGCGCGATGCTGATGGCAACACAACACACAATCACCGGATAGGTCATCGCCGACTTCACTTTTTTCTTAAGGCGCGAGCTCGATTCCAGATAACACGCCAGTCGGTCCAGGATCTCCGATAGCAAACCGCCCGTCTCGCCCGCTGCCACCATGCTCACATACAACTTGTTGAAGACCTTGGGGTGCGCCTCCAACGCCTCGGAGAAGGCGTACCCTTGCTCCACTTTCTCGGTGGTCTCGCGCAGCACCGGCTTGAACGTATGGCTTTCCGTCTGCTCTTCGAGTGCGGTCAACGACTGCACGAGCGGCAATCCTGCGTCAATCATCGTGGCCAACTGGCGGGTAAACACGACCAGGTCCTGGGGCTTGACCCTACCCTGACGACGCTTGCGCCCTGCCTTGTGCGCCGCCCCAGCCCGTATGGAAATGACCATCAGGCCACGATCCATCAGCGCCGACGCCGCAGCTTGTGGGTCTGCTGCTTCGAGATCGCCGTTGACCGGACGCCCGGAGGTATCGCGCGCCTGATATGTGAAACTCGCCATAGCCCGCTCGTCAGTTCTTTGTTGCCATCGGCCAAAATCCTGCGCTGTTTCGAGCAGCTAACATGCCACTCCCCACATGTGGGTTGGGCATTTACGCTCTTGTTGTGACATCGCCGATTCACGCAGGCAATCCCACTGTTTGCAGCTTGGTGTTAAGCTCTGCCCTTCGCCCCTGCTCGAGAAATCGGAGAAATGCTGAAGCCAACGCTCGATTATCGCCGCTCGCCTGACGAAACCGCTTCTGCGGAGAAGCGGTATGCGTGCGGGCGATTGCTCATTTTTGTCGCCATCGGTTGGACGAATTTGGCTGGCTCTCGCCCCGCCCGGTTCGCAGAAGAAACCCTCACCCCGAATCCGAGCATTAACCCGTCATTGACGAATCGTGCTATGCGTTCGGGCTGAACTCCAAAGGCTCAGAGGGTTGCCCAAGGAGATCGAACATCCGAAATCTGGTACGATTGGCACTGACAGTGGAAAGGCGACAAGTTCAATGGCCCCTCGACCTCCCTATGGTTGTCGCCGTCTCCGTCGCCACCTACTTCTTACCCGGTACAACCGCCCACCAGCCGTCAATGGCCGGACTGACTTTCCCTTGTTTGTGGATGTAGCTGATGACCGCTTCCCGCGTCTGAAAATCATATTCTACCAGCTTTGATGTGGGTTGGTCCGCCAATTCGCGCAACCGCTTCCATCGTTGCCCGCCGCTGGCCAAGTCGTAGCTATTGAACGCGACGGCCAACCGTTGCGTTTCATCCAACGCCGAACCACCCGCATGAACCAGCTTGACTGTACGCTCGCCCCTCTTCGCGGCAGGGTTGAATGTCCATTTCAATCCCCAGATCCCACGAAACGCGGAGTTGTTGAACGTGTCGCAATCTTCGTCCAACACCTCGCGCAATTCCGCCGGGGTCAGCTCGACCACGCCGACAGTGTTCTCATACGGCACGACCTTCCACACATCGCCCACGGTGATCGTCCCCTTCTTCAACCCATATCGATTCTCCACGAGCCCGTGGACTACCGCATCCACTTTCACCCCCCGTTCCCGTAGCGCATCGGCAATCGCGTTGAAAATCAGGTCGTGTATCGGAGTCTCCTTGTGCGGTAACGCTCGAACCCAGAAGTCATCGGTCGCCTCACCAATGACGGTGCCGGACGTCTTTTCCGCGCGGTCGATCTCCTCACCCGTGAGCTTCAGGATCGCCGGATCAAACGCGATATGCTCGTCCATAAGCAATGTGTTCGACCGCCGACGGACCACCCGCGCCTTGTCGGTGTCAAATACCAAGTCCACGCGCCCCAAATAGATGCCGTAGTAGTCGGCCTGACAGTACAACACGTTGCTCACCTTGAATTCGGGAAAGTTGCGATGGGTGTGCGCGCCGATAATCACGTCCAGTTCCGGAAACTCGCGAGCAATCGAATTGATCTGGTTGGCGTGGTCGTCTCCCGCTTCCCGGTAGCCCTGATGGCACACCAGCACGAGCACTTGCGCGCCGGCAGATCGAGCCTCGGGAATGGTTCGTCGAAGCGTGTCTACTGAATCGAGAAATTCCAGCCCCGAAATGAGCCGTGGACGGCTCCAGCTCGGGACACCAGGAGTTTCCAAGCCGATGATCCCCACCTTGACGCCGTCGATCTTCCGCACGATGTACGGCTTCAACCGCGATACGATTCGCCCGGACACAGGGCTGCCACCGTCTCTGGCCTCGCGCACATTGGCGACGACGATCGGCATCTCGGCCCGTTCGGCGGCGCCAGCCAGTTTGTCCAATCCCCAATCAAACTCGTGATTGCCCCATGTCCACGAATCGTAATGCAGTTGGTTGAGACATCGCACCATCACCTGACCCCCGGTGAGAAAACTGACCGCCGTGCCCTGCATCGTGTCCCCGGCGTCCACCAGCAAGACGTTCTTCTCGTGCTCGCGGATTTGCCGAATCACCGTCGCGCATCGCGCGATGCCGCCTAGGTTGGTCTGGCCTTCGTAGCTTTCCGTCGGCAGGATATTCCCGTGGAGGTCACAGGTGTGGAGGATAACGATCGGCACTTCACGCGCCCATACCGCCACGTGGCATAGAACAATCAGAGCCGCAGCCCAAGCAATGGAATATCGCCTCACAATTCACTTCCTTCGATGGTCCGAAGAATTCGCCCAACCTTGAGTCATCAACGCCAGTAGATGTTGCAGGGCAGACTCATACGATGCCCCTCTTCGCGCGGCGTCCATCCGCGCCCGACGCTCAAGCTGCGCCGCCATCGCGCCACACTTCTCTGGCGGGCACCCCGACTTCTCCAGCGCCGCCGCGATCTCCTGAACCGTCATGCCGGGCAATTCGCTACTTCTTCAGCGCCTCCGCCCGGGTCATGATGGTCACTTTCATCTCCACCCGGTCATTTGGATTATCGCGCGCGTCTCGTGGCACGTTCGCTATCTTGTCCGCGACATCCATGCCGGCAATCACGTTCCCAAACACCGTGTAGCCCCCGTTGAGAAATCCGTTGTCCTTGACGTTAATGAAGAACTGGCTGCCGCTCGACCGTTTCTCCGGGTTGACCTGGTCGCCCAGCCGTGCCGTCGCCACGGTGCCGCGCGTGTGCTCGCGTTTGATCTCCGCCTCAACGGTGTATCCCGGCCCGCCCGTGCCGTGCGTGCTACGGTCCTCGCTCTTGCTGTTGGGGTCTCCTCCCTGAATCATGAAACCGGGAATCACCCGATGGAACGTCGTGCCGTTGTAGAAGCCCTGTTTGGCCAGTTTGATAAAGTTAGCCACCGTCTTCGGCGCATCCTTGTCGTAAAGCTCAATCACGATCTTTCCAAATTTCGTTTCCACTACTGCGACCTGATCCGTGTCCGTTGCCATGACATTGGTTCCTTTCCAAAAAAGTCCTGCCGCCACCACGCCGACCATCCACATCATTCGCCGCATACTCTCAATACCTCCGCTGTTTCATTGTTCCATTGGAGCGTGGCGCCCGTCGCTGCCAGCTCGTGCCGAACATATCCGAGCGCCAGCGGTTTGCCAAGTCGCGAGGAGAACCCCGCGCTCGTCACCCACCCCGCTTCGCGCCCGCCCGCAAAAATCTTGTCGCCCCGCGTCGGCACACCCCGCCCGCTCAACGCCATCTGGACCAGCCGGCGGTTCACGTGACCGTAGGTCTTGATTCGCGCGATGGTTTCCTGGCCGATGTAACATCCCTTGTCATAACTGATCGCCCGCTTTTCCAGACCAGCTTCGTTGGGGATCGTGCTCTCGTCCATATCGACTCCCCAACGTGGCACCGCCACCTCGATCCGCATCATTTCCAAGGCGTCCGGGTTGATGGTTTCCTTCATCCCGCGGGCGCCGATGACACCCAAGCCAAGCGGGTGCGGAAACGTCACGGCACCCGCTGGCGCACTTGTGGTGATGTCGCCAATCACCAGCCACTCCCCGAGCGTTGCGCCCACGTCCTCAATCATCACGTCTTCCGTGATGATGAACTTCTCCAGCGACTGTGCCATCCCAAGGCTTGTCTCCAGCAGAAACGCATCCGATTGGCAGAGGATGTGCCCTTCCCCGCGCATTTTCCCTTTCGCGTTCAGAAACGCCGCGTAACAGTTGTCTCCCGCCCTCAGATGCTTGATATCGTTCGTGCACTGCCCGTGCAAAAATTCTACGCGATCCGCGCCCGTTACGCGCAGCCGATTCCGCAGCGCCGAAAGATCGGCAATCAACGGTTCGTTAGCCATGACCCAGTCCTGCACCCGACATAGCCAAAATCGTAACAAGGGGTTTTCACAAGTCTAGCCCGGATATTCCCGGTCCCGCGATCGTTGTAAAGGCGCTCTTGTGAAGCGCCGTCTTTGGTCTAGTGAGGGTATCAAGCTGCGCCCCCGCTCCCCTTACCGCTTGTCGACCCATCCGCGATTATGCTAAGAGCATCCCGTGACTCAGCACAAAGTTGTTAACCGCCTTGGGCCAGAGCCATGTCAGGGAAGGGCCGTCCGATGAGAATGCGAGGATCGCGAATCGTCGAATACAAAATCGTCGTCGCTTCCAACCCTGAAGCACTCGTGGCTGAAGTGAACAAGCTCATACAGGAACAGTGGCAACCCTTCGGTGGGCTCGTGGTCACCCGCGAAGCTCTCTCGGGACTCATGCAATCGTTCATGCAACCCATGGTTCGACAACCGAAACAACGCGCCGGCAACCTCAAAGCCCGTCCGGATGATCCGACCCCGCTGATCGAATCGTAACATCCGCTCGCACGTTCCTTTCGCTCGCCAACCAAATCGCTTGCACCCATTCGTCAGACTCGTTAGCCTCTGACCGTGACTCAGCCGCCCCAACCGGAGGGAATTCCCCGCCCCATCGATCTGACCAGTGATGACTATTTCATGGGCGAGGCGCTGCGCCTGGCTCGCATGGCGTATGAGGCCAACGAAGTGCCCGTGGGCGCCGTCATCGTCCGCGACGCGCGGATCATCGCCCGCGCCTACAATCAGGTCGAACTCCTCAAGGACGCCACTGGCCACGCCGAGATGCTCGCCATTACCCAGGCCGCCAACGCGCTCGGCGATTGGCGGCTCGAACGGTGCACGCTGTTCGTCACCAAAGAACCCTGTCCGATGTGTGCGGGCGCCATCATGCTGTCACGGGTGACGCGTCTGGTGTTCGGCGTGCGTGACGAACGGGCGGGCGGTGCCGGCTCGGTCTTCACCATTACCTCAGCCACGGGGCTGAACCACGTGCTCGAAGTGCAGTCCGGCGTGAAGGAGATCGAAGCCCGCGACCTGCTGCAAAGTTTCTTCCGTGCCCGCCGCTCAGATGCGTGACTTGCGCCGGCTTGTACGCGGCGTCGAGCGCGTGCTGCGCCTCCGATGACCCCGGCTCCAGTTGCAATGTGCGCTGCAATTCCCGGATACCGGCTGCGCGCTGCCCGTTCCGCAACAGCGCCATCCCCAGCCCGTAATGCGCCGCCGCATACTCGGGGTCAATCCGCAACGCCGCCTGGTAATGTCGAATCGCCCCGGCTACATCACCACGCTTGGCAAGGGCAAATCCCCAGTTGTACTCGGCGTTCACCGATTCCGGCCGATACCGCACCACCTCCGCAAACCGCCGACACGCTTCGTCGAGCCGTCCCTGTCTGGCCAGCGCCACGCCAAGATTGTAGTGAGCATCGACTTCATCGGGTGCCATCTCCAGCACGATCCGATATTGGGCAATGGCCTCATCGGTCCGACCCAACCGTCCCAGCGCCACCGCCAGATCGTACCGCCCCTGGATGTATCCGGGTTCAATCCGCAGGGCGTTCCAGTATTCCGCCAGGGCGCGGTCCGTTTGCGACTCCCGCATGAGAAGGTTCCCGAGATTGGTGTAGGATTCGTAGGAGGCCGGATTGATCCGTAGCGCTTCCTGGTATTCGGCGCGCGCACCCGCGAGGTCTTCGCGGTGGGCCAACAAGATGCCCAGATTATTGTGGGCCATCCAGCAACCGGGATTCTTCGCCAGCGTGTCTCGCCACAGCGTCTCCGGGCTCTGGTACGCGTGACCTTGCTGCCACGTCAACGCCGACAGCGAAGCCAGCAGCGCAATGGACGCGGTCGTCCTCCACGCGCGTCCCTGAATTAAGCGTGCGCCGGCCGCCACGACTGCAACAATTAACCCGATGCTCGCCAGATATTGAAAGTGGTCCGCCACAAATGAGTACCGCATCGGATAGACGTTGAAAAATCCCAGCGCCGGCCCCAGCGTGACGATGAAGAACGCCACGGCCACGATCGGCCCCCGTCCAATTCTCGCCCGCATCGTCCACAACGTCAGCACCACGAGAGCGGCTCCCAGTGGAAATGTCCACTGCCACCAATCGCCCGCCGCAATGGCCCACCGCGAATACACAAACGTCAGGTTCACGGGCCAAACCAGCTTCGTCGCGTAGAACCATAGCGCCCGTCCGGCAATCAGCACGCGGTCGAACAAAGTGAATGACCAACCTGCTCCCCGTGCGCCCGTGCGGTAGGTCTCAACGCAAACGGTCATCGATCCCAAAGCCACCCCAATGGCGACAAACGGCGCCAAAGGCCCGAGATCGCGCCGACCGACCGATCCACGTTTCCACCATGTCACCAGCAAGATCGTCACCGGCAACGTGCACGCAACGGTCTTGCTCAACATCGCGCCGACAAACAACGCCAACGCCAGCCAGTACCATCTCCCAAGTCTATTCTCCACAAGCTGGCCCGCGTCCAGCGGATGAAACCGCAGGTACGCCAGTAACGACGACAGGTAGAATGCACCGCACAGAACGTTCTTGCGCTCCGAAATCCACGCGACGGATTCGACGTGCACCGGATGAATCGCAAACACCGCCGCCGCCAGCCACGCGCCGCCAATTTCGAGTCGCTCCAGCACCAGCCACAACAGAATCGCGTTGAACGCCTGAAGCAGTACGTTCACCAGATGGTATCCGAATGGATTCAACTGCCAGAGGTGGTATTCCAGCCAGAAGCTCGTGTGCACCAGCGGATAGTATTGCATCACCGCGCCGGGCTTGGCCCAGATCGTTGCCAGCCCGTGCAGTGTCCTCAACGCCTCGCTGCCGGTGATGTGCTGGTCGTCATCCCAGATGAACCCGCCGTGCAGCGCCGGCAAATACGCCAACAGCGTGATCAGCACGATCACACCACCCGCCACCAATCGTCGTTCTCTCCACGTCTGGTTCATTGAGCGCAGGAGATGCGTGAATACGCCCGGACCGGGCGAATTCCTTGTCCCCCACCTCTAATCGCAGCAAGTGCCCTGCCAGTAAGGGCTTCGCGAGGCGTTTGTCCATATTCGTCATACGCCCATTCTGTCACTGGCCGTTGCCGCGAACGCGCTCCAGCGCCCGCCGGGCATTCTCCTGCTTCGGATCGAGACGAACCGCCGTTTCCCACTGCTGCATGGCTTCGTCCATGCGGCCCAATTCCGCCAGAACCAAGCCGAGGTTCGCATGCGCGTCGGCAAAATCGGGCTCCAACTGCAACGCCCTGGCAAATTCTTTCTCCGCCGCGGCGGGGTTGCCCTGACGTGCCAGAATCGTGCCCAGCACATTGTGCGCCGTGGCATTTCGCGGATCAAATCGAAGTGATTCGGTCAGATGCTTCGACGCGCCCACGAGGTCGCCCTTTTGCGCGAGCACGACGCCGAGATCGCACTGGGCGATCGCGCTGTGAGGCACGAGTCGTACCGCTTCATTCAAGTGGACCAGCGCCTCATCCAACTCGTTGCGCCCTGCGAGGGTCAGACCGAGATTGAATTGCGCGTCGGAGTTGTCCGGGTCGAGTTGCAGGGCCTGACGGTACAGCGCCAGCGCCTCATCCGTCTGCCCGCGCTTCGCCAACACCGTGCCCAGATTAACCAGAGCGCGGGTGTTATGCGGGCGATGGGCGACCACATCCGACCAGATCGCCACATCGCTGCGATAAATCTCGTTACGGCGTATGGTCATCCAGCCAAGCGCCAGAACGGCGACTACGAGTGCCGCGCCACCAATCCGCCGAAGCGTGCGCGGGTCAAGACGGTACCCCAGCGAACCGTTCAATACCTGCCACCCTCCGCCAACGACCAGTGTCACCACGGCCGCCAGCGGCAGATACATCCGCCGGTCTGCCGTCACTTCGCCCAGGCTCGGCAGGACGCTGGAGGTCGGCGCCAAAATGAGGAAGAACCAAGCGCCCAGAAATCCCAGCCACGGCCGCCGTCGAAACGACCAAATGGTTGCGCCGAGCAAACCGACCATTACCGCACCAGAAATCACGCAGTCATTCCACGACCGCGAGATCGGCCAGTCGAAATAATCAATCACCAGCGGCCGGGGCCAAAAGCACAAACACAGATAATGCACAATTACCCCAGCCTCGGTCTTGAGGTAGTCCCACGGCGTAATCTCCTGCATCCCCAACCCGGTCATCTCTCTCGTGGTCAATATCACCAACCCCGCCAGAATCAGCCACGTCAGGGCCAAGCCGACGTACATCCTGCCACGCCGCCGCCACAGTTCCCGAAACGATGGTGTCAGAAACACGCGGTCGTACAACAGCACGATCAGCGGCGCGACCACCATCACTTCTTTGCAACTCATCCCCAGCGCACACGACGCGATCGCCGCCCACTGCCAGCCACAGGGATTCGCTGACCCCTCGCTCCGCAACACGCAATACAACGTCAGCAGCAAAAACAAGCCCATCAGCAATTCGGTGCGCTGGACAATGTACGTGACGCTTTCCGTTTGCAGCGGATGCACTTCCCACACCAACGCTATTGCTCCCGCCAGCCACGGTGCATTGGCTCCGAATTGATCTCCCAACCTTCTGCCCTCAAACGTTCTCCACAAAATCCCAAACAACACCAGCGCGGAGATCGCATGGATCGCCAGATTGAATACGTGATATCCCCAGACGCTCAACCCGCCCCATGCGTAGTTCAGCGCCAACGTCAGGCACACCACGGGCCGGCCCGCCACCGGACTGCTCGGCGGCGCGGACATCGCCACCCCAATGGGCCAGAGATGGTGAATGTGCCGGTTCTCGGGAATCGACGGCAGATCGTCGAAAATGAACGGCCCGCGAAAGCTGTTGTGATAGGCCCAAAGGCCGGCAACGACAATCAACAAAGATATCAGTCTTCGCTGATCGATGCGAAATGAAGATCGCGCGTTATCGGCTAGTTCAGGCTCGTGCACTTCGGTAAGAGTGCTACCAGTTTCCGCCACCGCTGGTCCTTCCCCACAAACGCCTCCCACAGGGCGGACGGAACCGGCTGTTCCAGCATCGCGGTGTGCGGACGACACACCACCCATGAGCGCTCGCCCAGTTCCCGCTCCAGTTGTCCCTCGCCCCAGCCGGCATACCCCGCAAACGCGCGCACCCAGCCACGCTGCTGCGGTTCGACCAGTTCGAATGGATCGGCAACGATTTGACAACGCAGTTCCTCATCCGTCCCGCCCGGTTGGAATCGTGCCAGCAACAAGGCGGTCGGCCGCACCGGTCCTCCCTGAAACACCGGCGTCTCGCGCAAGGCATCGGGCAACTCGGGCGACTGAGCGACTTCACCCAGCGTCTTGTTGATCGGCCGGTTCATCACCAGGCCCAATGCGCCCGACGGGCCGTGTTCGGCTATGTACACCAGCGCCCGGTGAAAATTCGGGTCAACCAGTTCGCTCGACGCCGCCAACACCAGTCCCGTCAGTGTTTCGCCATGTTGAAACGCAAATTCCATACCCTAATCCTACCATATTCCCGTGTCGTGCGCGTACTTCACCAGCCCGCCACGCAACGGCGGGAACCCGGTGCCAAAAATCATGCCCACGTCGATATCGTCTTCCGACGCGACAACTCCTTCGCTAAGACACAGCTTGGCTTCGTGAATCATCACATTCAGCAGTCGCCGCTGGATGTCACGCGCCGACCGCGGCGCCTTCTTGTCGCCTCTGGACTCGACGTCCCGACGGATGGCCCTGGCCAGACGCCGGTTCAACCGCTCCGCTTTCTTCCTCCTATAAATGTAGAATCCCACCCCACCCTTCCGGCCCTTCAGCCCCCGCTCATGCACCTGCCGCAGAACTCGTGCGACGGCCATCCGCTCCTTGAATGCCTCGCCCAATTCGACGGCCACGTCGTACGCGACGTCGATCCCGACCTCATCAATCAATCGCAGGGGCCCCATCGGCATCCCGAACTCCAGCATGGCTTCGTCGATCGACTCGATGGTCTCCCCCTCGCCGAGCAACACGCCCGCTTCGTTCAGGTAGGGCATCAACAGCCGGTTCACCAAAAACCCGGGCGTGCCTTTCACCACCACTGGGATCTTCTTGAGCTGCTTGGCAAATTCCACCGTGGCGGCGACGACCTCGGGGCTGGTCTTCGTTCCCCGCACGATCTCCACCAGCGGCATCTTGTGCACCGGGTTGAAAAAATGAAGTCCCACAAACCGTTTCGGCCGCCCGCTCGCCTCGGCCAGTTCGTCGATCGGAATCGCCGACGTATTGGACGCGATGATGCAGTCGTTGCGCAGCGCCGACGCCAGCTCGCCGAACGCCTGGCGCTTGACCTCGATCTTTTCCAACACCGCCTCGATCACGAGATCGCAATCGCCAAACCCGGTGTAATCGGTCGTCGGATGCACCCGGGCGAATCCATGTTCCGCGTCCAACGCGGACATCTTCCGCCGTTTGACACCCTCGCGATACGCGTCCGCGATGCGTTTGACACCGGCCGCGACGAACTCCGGTTTGATGTCCTTCAGCCGCACCGTCAACCCGCGGGCGCTGCACCATTGCGCGATGCCCGCCCCCATTACTCCCGCGCCGAGCACGCCGATCTTTTGCACCGGCGGCGTCATCACCTTCGCCGAGATCGGCCCGGGCCGTTCCATCACCTTGGTGTCGAACACCAGCTTCGCGTACTTCTCGCGCAGGAAGAAAATGCGAATGAGGTTGCGGCACTGCAACGTCACGCTCATTTCGCCAAAAATCTTTGCCTCGACCTCCAGCCCTTCCGGGAGCGACCCGCGCAGTCCCTCTTCGATCGCGTCAATCGCCCGCAACGGGGCCGGATACCGGCCTTCGGTCCGCAACAGCACGCGTTTGCGGGCCACCCGGCAGATGAACCGGCGCATCGGCCACCAATTTTGCAACCACACAGACGTCCGTTTCGTGCGCCGCTGGCCGAGCACGACCTGAGTCGCCGTCTCCCGCAGCACCACCCTTGGCACCGCGGCATCGACCAGGCCAAGGCGTCGCGCCTTGTCCGCGTTGACGCTCTTGCCCGCACAAATCATGTCCAACGCCGCTCGCAATCCGATCAGGCGCGGGAGACGTTGCGATCCACCCCAGCCCGGGATAATGCCGAGTTGTGTTTCTGGCGATCCAATCTGTGTTTTCGGACTGTCCGCCGCCACGCGGTACCGGCACGCCAGCGCAAGTTCACATCCGCCTCCCAGACACGCGCCGTCGATTGCGGCCACGGTCGGCACGCCCAGTTGCTCGATCTTCCCGAAAATCCGCTGGCCCTGGCGTGATAATTGTCCCCCGTGGCTGTAGTCGCGGATTCGTTCCAATTCCTTGATGTCCGCCCCCGCGATGAAGATGTCCGGCTTGGCGCTGATGAAAACCGCCGCCTTCGGCTTCCGTTTGCACAGATCGTCCAGGATCGCGTCGAGGTGCTGCATCTGCTCGAGGCCGAGAACGTTGACCTTCGAGTCCGGGTCGTCGAACACCACCCAGGCGATGCCTTCGGCGTCGTATTCAACCCGTGGTGATTGCATCACGTCCGCTCCAGAATCAGTGCGCCGCCCTGCCCTCCGCCTACGCAGGCGGAGACGATGCCCGTTTTCAGGTTGCGACGCTTCATTTCTTTCAACAAGGTGAGCACCAGTCGCGCCCCGCTGGCGCCGACCGGGTGCCCCAACGCGATCGCCCCGCCGTTGACGTTAAGCAGGTCGCGGTTGATCTCCATCCCGAATTCCTTCCGCAACACCAAGTCGGCCGCCAGCACCTGCACCGCGAACGCCTCGTTGATCTCGATCAGTTGCACTTCATCCCACCGCACACGCGATTCTGCCAACACTTTCGGAATCGCGTACGCCGGCCCCAGCCCCATGCGTTTCGGATCGACGCCGACGTAGGCGTACCCCCGCAAATAACCGAGCGGTTTGAAATCCTGCCGCCGCGCCTTCTCCTCCTCCATCACCAGCAACGCCACGGCGCCATCGGTAATCTGCGACGAATTGCCGGCCGTGACCGTCCCATTGCGTTTGTCGAATACGGGACGCAGTTTGGCCAGCGCTTCCATGGTCTGGTTCTCGCGCACGCCGTTGTCCTTGTCCACGTACTTGCCGTTCGGCAGATAAACCGGGCAAATCTCCTCGGCCAGCTTGGATCGCGCCCTCACCACCTTCTGGTGCGATTCGAGTGCGAACGCGTCCTGTTGCCCGCGCGGGATGCCGTAGTCGCGGTACAGTACTTCCGCCGTCTCTCCCATGTTCAGTCCGCACACGGCGTCGGTAAGCCCGAGCATCACGCCGATGCGCGGCTTGAAATCGCCGGGACGAAACGCCAGCATCGCCCCGAGCTTCTTCGGCAATGATTTCGCTCGTGCCAGCGCCCCGAACTTGTCCGCCGCCGCTGCCGAAAACAGCAACGGAATGCTCGACATGCTCTCCGTGCCCCCAACCACAAACACGTCGCCTTGGCCCGCGGCCATTTTCTCGTAGGCGCTGGTGATCGATTCGAATCCGCTGGCGCAATTCCGGTGCACGGTGTAGGCGGGAATCTCCTGGGGGATGCCGGCGTTCAGCGCGATGACCCGCGCGACGTTAACGGCCTCGGCCGGCTGCGCCACGCAACCAAAGATCACCTGCGAAATCTTGTGGGGATCGATCCCGGTGCGCTCCAACAACTCGCTGACGACAATGCGCCCGAGGTCTTGTGCAGGGACTGACTTCAATTCCGTCCCCGCCTTCGAGAACGGAGTCCGAATTCCGTCGATAATGGCCAGCCGCGTCATCGTTCAGTCACACTTATGTGCGCGCCTGCCCGCAACGACGCGCCCTCCCCCGCAGGAGCAGCTTTTCTGCCCCAAAACAGCCTGAAATCGAGTCCAGATCGATGCTGATACCTGCAATTTTGGGTTCGTTTTGGCAAAACAAAGCCAACTGAAAAAATCGGCCAAAATATTCGTAACTTGCTCTCCATCAATAGACTCATAGCCGCTTATTTGTCAAGAAACGATGGGTTCGTTTGGCAAAATTCACTTTTCTTGGCCCCCCTCTTCCCCGCAAGGGATATGACACTATCGGACGCACCGTCTTCGCGAGGGCCTCGCGCCTACGCGACCGAATTCTCGGTCCGGCTCACGGCCGACCCCGCACGGGTTCCAAACAGGCATTTTTCAGCCCACATCTTCTCGTCCCATCAAAGAACAGTCACAACACAACCGCCAATCCATATCGTACACCGATATAAATGTCAACCACCAAAATCGATACACGCCGAACCACTGTCACTTCCCGCCGCTTCCCCCAAGCTGCTAACCAGATGCCCTGCGCCTCACTTGAAGATCTCAGCAAAGAAATCCTTCATCGCTTCCCACGAGCGTTTGTCGGCCTTTTCATTGTACGCCGCGCCTTTGGAATTGTCGTTGCCCGCGTCCGGACGTGTGAACGCGTGCACCGCCCCGCTGTAATAGAGCATCTGCCAGTCTACCCCCGCCTTGCGCAATTCGTCCTGCAACGCCGTCACGTCCGTCGCCGGCACGTACGGATCGTCCGCGCCGTGACATATCAGCACCTTGCATTTGATGTTGTTCGCGTCCCGCGTCGGCGTGTCGAGTCCGCCGTGGAAGCTGACGATCCCCGCAATGTCCGCGCCGCTGCGGGCGAGTTCGAGCACCGTCGTGCCCCCAAAACAATAGCCAATGGCCGCCACGCGCTTCGTGTCGCACTGCGGTTGTTTCTTCAATACGTCGAGCGCCGCGTTGACCCGTGCCCGCAGCAATGCCCGGTCGCCCTTGTACTTGCCCACCTGCGCCCCGGCCTCCTGCCGGTTCGTTGGCCGCACACCCTTACCGTAAATGTCGGCGGCAAACGCCACGTACCCCAATTTCGCCAGCATGTCGGCCCGCATCTTCGCGTAACTATCGCAGCCCATCCAGTCGTGCACCACCAGCACGCCCGGCCGCGGCCCCTTCACCGCGTCATCGTAAACCAGATACCCTTCGCACGTCGCATCGCCCTGTTTGTAGTCGATCGTCTCCGTGTGCAATGCCCCGTATGAGTTCATGGCGAGAAATCCTGCAAACAAAATCGTGAGTTGCGTTTTCATAACCCCTTCAGGCTAGCACGCCAAGTCAACGGACGCAACTTGGAGAGCGACGCCTCACCCCTTCGGCCGGGCATCCAGGATACGGACTTCCTTCAACGAGCTTTCCAGCTTGATGCGCTTGAGCATGTCGTCAGCGTTGGGCAGATAATCACGAAAACGCCCAACAACAGAACATTCACGAAATGAAAAGCAAGTCGAATGGGAAATCCCAGTGGAGAGTGAAGCGGTGCGCCTTTTGCCAAACTAATGTTGTGTTACGGTGTCGTTCGTTCGTGAGAATTCAGATTGCTTGCGCGGCGCGCAGTCGCCGGCCCATTCCGAAATTCTTGCCAGCGTAAAAAGAGCCTGTCAACATGCTGGTAATCATGCCAGTGCTGCGATTCAACGGCAAAACCGCGATGGGGATTTACCACGACACCGTTTCGCACCAAGCATTGGGCATTGATGAACCTTGGCGATACGGCGCCACTCCGCAAAGGACTGAAGCGATGGATTGATGCCGGTGGAAGCCATGTCAGGAATTTTGTATCGACTCGTGGTCATTCTTACATCGCAAGGCGCGACGTTTGGTTATCTAATCATCGTGCCAGTGTGTGTCCTGAACATCTTGCCGTTCCTGACGCTTTTGTTTGCGCTATCGAAGACGCAACAACGAGCGCTGCTAACCACGGTTATTGCGTGTGATACGGCATTGGTGATGGTGGCCGCTTGTGTGACCCACGAGGTCATTTATAGTGTGAAATACGACACGTGGATGCACCTCGCGATAATCCAACGGGGGATTACACATGGACTATTTGCCGGCGACCCGTATTATCCGCACCACCCAACCCCGCCGCACTATTCACTCGTGGACGTGTTTTATATATACGCGTCCAAGAGTACGGGGCTCGCCCCGCATGTGCTGTGGGGACATCTATCGTTTCTGTTTGCGGGATTGATGTTTCTTGCGAGTGTGTGCTGGTATCGGGAGCTGTTTCAAGGAGCACGACTCGGTTGGCTTACGGGATTGTGGTTTATTGTGAGCCTATCGGGCATCTGGCACTATGCAACGTATCCGCGCCATGTGGCTTTAATCTTCTTTTTCCTCACGCTGTTCTTCTATTTCCGGTCTGCCAACCGGATTCGGGATGTTGTCTACTGTGGAGTGTCACTTGGCCTGTGCATTATGACGCATCTGTTTACGGGCGTCATGTGCGTCACGCTCCTGATCGGGTATGTTCTGTTGGGCTGGGGAGTCGATGCCATTCACCGGAAACAGTGGCTTTGGAAACATGAGTTGCGGCGGTTGGCATCCATACCGATCGGTTGTATTGTTGGAAGCCCATGGTTGTATGTATTCGGCAAAGAGGCCCTGACACACACGGAGACATCGGCCAGCCAATATTCGATACCAGGCTGGCATGTTGACACAACGATACTGGGGTGGACGTTTACGATCTATAAGCCGAGTAGATTCGTGGAGGCGTTTTCGAACGACTTGTGGATATTGGCTGGGATCGGTTTTCTGATTTGTGTGGTTTACATTGTTCGAGGCGATTATGAACCCCGGCATGTGTTTCTCGTATCGTCTGCGATTATTCCTGTCCTGGTGTTATTGACTCCGCTGTATTTGCCGGTGGTGCGTGCCTTTGGTGAATGGATGCCGTCGAGGTTCTTGGCGGTGATGCCGGTTCCGCCGCTGGCGGTGGTGACGTGTGCCATGCTGGGGCGTTGTCTGTTGGCGATAAAGGCGAGGTACAAACCTCTGGGAGCGGGAATCGCCGGTGCCGGTTTGATACTGGCATTCACGCTTATGGTTCTGGTGGTGGGACCGTGTGCGGTCGAGCAGAAGCTGATCTATGAGGGACGTGACAAGATTTTAACGCCGTTGTTGACATGGGACAAAGACTTCTTGGCGCTAAACGGAATGCTTGACGAGAAGGTGGTGTTGACGGATCCAACAACGGCGTATTTTCTTCCGTATTACACGGGCGCGTATGTGGTTGCGACCCGGTTGGGGCACGGCTCGCCGTATATTAACGATGAAGCGAGGCATGCGGATGTCTCGGCGATGTTTGATCCGAACACGAGTGTGGCAAGGCGATATGAGCTGCTGAATCGATATCAGGTGGGATATATCATGCTCAATTTCCGTCGTCCCAGAGCTGACAAGACGGCGTCACGCGCTGAGTGGATCCCTAGGGCGTATCTGGGTGCACGTAAGGCGACGTTTGATCAAAAGACGGGATTCAGGCTTGTTTACGATGTGAATGATTTGGTCGTCTACGAATATCAGCGAGTGGACCAGGGAGGGCGCTAAAACCGATAAAAGGGGGGCGTTTCAACCTGAATGACGCGAAGGCTGCCAATGGGCTTATTTCCTCAGTAATTGGTGTGAAATGCGAGATCAAACAAATGGATGATTCACCTTTTTACTGTCATGTTCTTAGACCGCTTGGCTTGAAGCGGCTCCGAAAAACCACGCCTGCGACAACAATAACCCCAACCCCGTTTTGTGGGTGTCTCTGAAAATTGAGAGCGGCCTTTGTCACCCTCTGTGGCATAAACGTGAGCGGTAAAGTGGCGCCCCCTGTTACGGCGGCGTGGTCGTGATCGGCTGAACGATTGGCTCGACGCTGGGGAGGATTCAAGCGGCCCATTGGATTGTCGACAGGCGGGCGTTCTTCCAGCGGAGTGGCGTGAGTTGGGCAACCTGTTGGTTGGTGACGGTGGGCAGCAGTACTCGACTAAGTACCGAAAAAACGCCACATTGAACCCCCAGCTTGGTCAGGTTTCTTCAACAATCATGCAGCTACGCACTGATTGACCGCCAGCTTGCACGCCTCACCCCTTCGGCCGGGCATCCAGGATACGGACTTCCTTGAGCGAACTTTCCAGCTTGATGCGCTTGAGCATGTCGTCGATGGAATGCACTTCAATGCGATTCGGCGTCAACTCGATCTCGGTTTGGAACCGCTTGCGAATGGATTCCTTGAGCTGGTCGATGTTGGCGCCGTTGGCCGGCGCCAGGTGGAGGATCAATTCATCCACGTCGAGTGGATCGTCGTCGGCCTTGCGAATTTCCAACTGCCACTCGCCGATCTCGGTCGTGTCGTCGAGAATCTGTTGCAAGTTGTCGAAATTCACCAGCGTGCCCTTCAGTTTGCCAAACTGGAGTTCCTTCGTGTTGGACGCCCGGCCGATCTTGCCGACAATCCGCGGTGCGGTGCGCCCGCAATACGGACACGGTTCCCACGTCACGCCGCCATCCACGTAATCTCCCGTCCGATACCGCAACACGACCGTCCCCCGCGCATCGAGCGGCGTATACACCAGTTCGCCCGGCTCTCCCTCGCCCCTGACCTCTCCCGTTTCGGGATCAATCACTTCAAAAATGCCCAGATCGGGGAACAGGTGGTACCCGCTGTACTCGCCCGGCGGCGTCGGGCATTCGCCCCACGCCATCCGCGCTTCCGTAAACCCGTAGGTTCCGCAGGCGCGCACTTCGCCCGCGCCCATTTCCTGCAGCAGTTTGACCATCTTGCGGCGGACGCCCTGGGGACTTCTCTCGCCGCCGAGCACGATTCGGCTCACCTGCGGCCATTTGCGCCCCCGGGCGTGCGCTTCGCGAATCACATGATACACAAACGTCGGTATGCCAATGAGCGCTTCGGGCTTGATCTTGTCGATGAGGCCAATGTTGCCGTCCGTGCCCATGACTTTCCCGCCGCCCGAACTGATCAGCAACATGCCGTATTCCAACCCCGCCAGCACCACCTGCCAGAACGCCAGGTGCGGCGCGTAGGGAAACATGTTCACGCCGCGCATCTTCGTCGTCGCGTCGAACGTCTGGATGAGTCTCGCGCCGGCCGTGCGCAGGTTGCTCATGTCGTGGTCGGTGTAGGCAAACGCGACCGGCATCGCACTTCGCCCCGTGGTCGCCGTAAGGAAAATCGGGCGAAACTCGCGCTCGAAGCGGTGTTCCACCGCGCTCCGGCCGAGCCACAACGCCTCGGCAATCACCCGCGGCCGGCGTTTGAGCACCGCAAGCTCCGGCGTGATGATGAACTCGCGGAATTTCTCCGGCTGTTCCGGGGTCGGAAGCAGGTCGGCCTTGGTCGTGAACGGCAACTGGCGAAGGTCTTCGGCCGTCCGGATGCGGCGCGGGTCAATCCTCTGCTCGGCGAAGACCTTTCGGTAGTATGGGCTGAACGCAACGATGACGTCCGTCAGAAAACGTCGGAGCTTTTCGTTCTGGGTCCGGCGCTGCTCTGAAATCGTCAGGCGGCCCCAGCTCATGCGTGCACCAGTTCTTTCAGTTGCGGCAATGCCACCCGCGCGGCTTCTTCACCGCAGCGAATGTACCGCTCGGGATGATAAAAATCGTACCATACGCTGCCCGCCAGCAACGGACGGATCACCACGTCGGCGTTGGTGCACGCCATCTCCGCCATCCGCGATTGCATCGCGTGCATCGAGCGCATGTAAATATTAATGATGCTGGTCGGCGTTTCCACCACCGGCCCCGTTTCATGCAACACGCCTTGCCGTTCCGTGCGGATGCCGCCCGACATCTCACGGCGGCTGCGGTCGCGTTGTTTCATCTCTTCCACGTTGGGAATCGTGTTGACCGCGATGATCTTGGAAACGCCGGCCCGTGCCAGCACCTGCACGGGCACAGGATCGGTGATGCCGCCATCAATCAGCGTGTGACCGTTGTTGACCACGGGACGGAAGATGCCAGGGATCGTGATGCTGGCGCGGATGGCGTCGATGAGCTTGCCCTCTTCATAAACGACTTCTTCGAGTGTGTTCAGGTCGCTGGCAACGATCTTCAGGGGAATGAGCGTGTCAGCGAACGTCAACCCGTTCACGATCGAATGCAGAAAGTTGTAGACCTTGATGCCGCGAAAGACGCCCGCACCAGGAAACATCGGATCGAGCAGCTTCAGAAACGTCCGCTTGTTGCGGATTTGCTTGGCGATCTCTTCCATCTCATCGGCGGATTTGCCCACCGCCCACGCCGCCGCAATCAACGAGCCCATCGAACTCCCCGCGACCACGTCGATGCCGATCCCTTCGCGTTCCAACACGCGGATGACGCCGATGTGCGCCAACCCGCGCGCGCCGCCCGTGCCCAGCGCCAGCCCCACCAGCACGTTCCCCAACTCACGGGCCATTCGCCGCACCACCAGGCTGTACGGTTCCATTGGTTGACGGATCACATACGGCGTGCCGTCTACCGCCTGCACGACCTCGCTATCCGGTATCCATCGCAACAGATACGAAATCGGCCGTCCCACCTTGCGCTCGGCCTCCTCGACGTATGGCGCGCTCGCTTCGCTGACCGCGGTGAGGATCACCCGCACCTCCGGCTCACGCGCTGCCGCGTGCGAGCGGAAATCCTCCACCAACAGCCGCGTCCGGTACAAGTGGTTGTCATCATACCTGGAGATGATGAAAACCTTGTCCGACTGCACCAGGCACGCAAACACGGATGCCGACACCTCGTTCGGAAGGTCACAGATAACGTAGTCGTAGTGCTTGACGAGATGGCCGAAGATCGGGGCGATCAACGGGATCTCCCGTTCGTCGCCCATCAGGTCCAAATTCAGCCGGTCATATCCCAGCGGGGAATGCACCACCACGTCCTGCAACCCCAGTCCGCTGCGAAAATCGAGCCGCTCGCACTTCAACAACGGTATGCCGCGTTGTTTGCCGCTGAAATCGAGCAGCAACGCCGGCTCTCCCGTCTCACGCGCGAGGCTGGCCACCAGATTGTGCGCCAGCGTCGTTTTACCGGTCCCGGGAAGCGAGCTGTACAACGAGATGATCGTGCTCCATTTCGCGCGGTGTTTCTCCTCGCGAAGTTCCTTCATCCGATGGCCCATCCGTTGCGTGAAACTGACCGCCACACGGGGATCGCGGTTGACCACGGCGTCGAAATCCTCGCGGGGAATTTTCAGCAGCACGGAATCGTTGAGCGCGCGGACGTTGGCCCAATGTGTCTCGCCGCTGAGCAGCGGCATTTCGCCAAAACAATCGCCACCGCAGTACGTGGCGAACACCCGGTCCCGTCCGCTCTTCAAGCTCGTGTAGGCCTGCAACCGGCCGGAAACGACCACGTACAGGGCATCGCCCGCATCATTTTCGCGCACGACAAGGTCGCCCTTCTTGACCGCGACAAATTCCGCCCGCTCCGCCAGGCCCTTCATCAGCTCACTGCCAAGGCTGGCCAGAACTGGCACGTTTTCAAGTACTTGGAGCTTGTCCTCCATGCGGCGGCGCCTCTCATCGACCCGTCAAGCCGAGGCGAGCACTGATGCTCACACCGATCATGATTAAAGGTAAAGCAAGCCGCGGGCCGAATCAATGCCCAGCCGGTTGATTCTCAAGCAGTTCGATGAGCCGCAGCGTCGTCTGGCCGACAATCTCCAGGCTGTGCGGCGCGATCTTGTCGAGCGTGTCTCTTTCCGTATGCCAGTATTCCCGCGGCCCCGGCGGATTGCCGTGGTTGAATTTGATGAGATCGGCATCGATGAGATCAACCGCCGGGATGCCCGCCCGCTCGAACGGCACGTGATCATCCAGCATCGCGTTGGCTCCGTAGCTGAAATAGTCCCGAAACCCGGCTGCCCGCGCGGCCTCGAACACTTGCTGTCCGAGCGTGCCCACAACCGTGACCTTCAGATTCTTGTCGCCGACCATGTCGAGCAGGATCATCGCTTTGATGTCCTTCACCTGGCCCTTGCTCTTGAGATTCTCGACAAAGAACTTGCTCCCCCACAACCCGTCCGTGTCACTGTACTGCACCATCGCCTCTTCGCCGTCGAAAAACACAAACCACAGGTTCGGCTGATCAGCCGCCACGCGGGCGATCTCCAACAGCGTGCCGGTGCTCGACCCACCGTCGTTCGCGCCGACGAACGTGACATTGGTAAACAGTTTCGTGTCGTAGTGCGAGGCGATGATAATCACCCGATTCGGTCCGCCCTGTTGCACCCGCGTCTTGGCAATGATGTTGCGAAACTGCTTCGTGCCGTATGGCGTTTGCGCGACGAATACCTGCTCGTCGACCGTCAATCCGTAGTCCTGCAACTGCGTGGTGATATACGACGCCGTCCGGCCCAGCGCCTCGCTGCCACTCGGGCGCGGACCATAACCTACCTGTTTCGCCACGTGTTCGTAGGCGCGTTCGCCGCTGCATTGTTGCCACGGGATGGGTTGCGGGGCCGACGACCCGCCACAGCCGGTGGCCAGCAGCAGCAGTATGACTCTGGTGATCAGGTTCCTTGCCATCGTTCGGCCCAAGCAATGCGGCGTGCCAGCGACGGGTGATCGTGCAACAAAAACTCCACGGCGGGATGCGGCGACAGGTCGGCGAGATTTTGCTCGGCGAGCTTGCGCATGGCGCGGATGAACGCGTCGCGATTCGCGGTCAACTCCAGCGCCGCAGCATCGGCCTTCCACTCCCGCGAGCGCGAAAAGGCGTTATTGAGCGGCGTCACCACCAACCCAAACACAAACAGACACAGGGCCAGCAGCGGAAACGCCTCAATGTCCCACAGGTTGTTGTACTGGAACACGTGTTTCAGGCCCCAGTGCAACCCGATGTCCGCCACTTTCAGCCCGATGAACGTCGTCAGCGCTCCCCAAAGGACCATCTTCGTGATGTCCCCGTGCTGGTAATGCGCCATCTCGTGCGCCATGACCACCTCGATCTCGTCCTCGGCAAATTTGTCCAGCAACGTGTCACCAAGGATGATGCGTTTCGTCCGGCCGAGTCCGGCGAAGGCGGCATTGGCTTTCTTCGTCTTTTCGCTCATGCCCATTCGATACACACCGAGCACCTTCGCGCCGACGCGTTGGGCCAACGCGGTGAGTTTCAGTCGCAGGGACTCATTCTCCAGCGGTTGCAACTTGTAGAACAGCGGTAGGATAAGCACGGGAAATAACGCTGACATCACCACCCCGAACAGCAGAAAGAAAAGTCCCGCGCCAACCCACCACCATCCCCCGGCGTGCCGCAAAAAAAAGTACAACACGTCCAGGATCGCCACGCCGAGCAGCAGATTCAGCCCCAACGACTTCAATTCGTCGAGCGCCCACCCGCCAAACGTTTCGTTCGACAGGCCAAACCGGTGTTCGACGTAAAAATCCCCGAAGAAATTCAGCGGCAGGAAAAGCGCCTTCGTGGCAATCACCACGACCGCTCCATAAATTGCCACGTAAACCCATGGATTTGCCGAGATGTTCCGCGCCGTGCTGGCCAAGACATCCGTGCCGTGACAAAACAGAAACGCCAGCAGCAACAGGATGGTGTACACGGCCTCCCCCACGAAGATCCAGTTCTGAATCGCTTCGTAACGTTTGGCGTGGCGTTGTCGGTCCAGTTCGTCCATGTCGGCGCTCATCGAGCGCCGCTACAGTCGCCCAACCCTCTACAGATTGTCAATGCCGAGGATGCCGAGCACGCGCGCCAGATCGTCGTTGCCGTAATACTCGATCTCGATGCGGCCCTTCTTCTTGCCGTGATGGATATTGACGTGCGTGCCGAGCTTCTGCTGCAGCCGCTCTTCAATGGCCAGCACGTGCGCCGATTTCACCGTCGCCGTCAGGACACGCGAACGCACCTTGCTCTCGCCCTTGAGTTGCTCGACGAGTTGCTCCGTCTCGCGGACGGTCAGACTGCGCTTGAGCACCCGTTCGGCGACGAGCCGCTGTTCCGTCGGACTGGCCAGACCCAGAATCGCCTTCGCGTGGCCGACGCTGAGCCGGTCATCGGCAACCCACGTTTGCACTTCTGCGGGCAATCCGAGCAGGCGCGTCGAATTGGCCACCGCCGCGCGGCTGCGGCCGACTTTCTCGGCAATCTGTTCCTGGGTGAGCTTGAATTGCGTCGCCAACTGGTCGTAGGCCCGCGCTTCTTCGATCGGATTGAGGTCCTCGCGCTGCAGGTTCTCGATGAGCGCGATTTCGAGCGCTTCCTCGTCGCTCGCCTCGCGGACAATGGCGGGTATGGTGGTCAACCCGGCCTCGCGCGCCGCGCGCCACCGGCGTTCCCCGGCGATCAGCTCGTAACGCCGCGCGCCTTCCACCTGTGGCGCCACCGTCTGGATGGGGCGTACCAGTAACGGTTGGATGACGCCACGTTGCTTGATGGAATCGGCCAGCTCGCGGAGTTGTTCACGATCAAAATCGGTGCGCGGCTGAAACGGACTGCGTTCGATGGTGTCGATGCCAATGTGCCGGATGCCACTGGCGGGTCCTGTGGGTGGCAGCACTCCCAATGGCTGTGCCACGGTCGCTGTTGGTGCGGGAGGTGCGATCGCGACTTCGACATGGGGCGGTTCGACCGCAACGCTGCGAACGACCCCGCCGTTGATCAGTGCATCCAGTCCCCTGCCCAACGCCTTCTTTGTCATGGTGGGATTTCCACCTCCTTATGCTCGCCGTATTTAGCTGCAAAGCCGCATTTTGTCGAGGAAAAATCGCACTTAGAATCGCAACGGCCGCCCGGCGTTTGTATGCCCCGGGCCGCTTCGTTTTGGCCTTGTATCAAGGCTTTCCTTGGGCATTCTATCGCCAGGTTCACAATACAGGGCGATTTCTGATCAGAAAGGAGTCACTACAGATGATCACTCACAGAGATATTCTTGTAGGCGTTTTTGCTGCATCCACGGCCGCCGGGCTCGTTGCCTGGGCCGATGCGCCCGCCAAGCCGATAATGCATTCGTCCATTTTCAACTGGAGCGACCTCAAGGCCGAGACGACCGAGTATGGTGCACGGCGGGAAGTATTTGACGGACGCACCGCCACGGTTAATCAGCTCGCTTGTCACATCACCACGTTGAATCCCGGTCAGGCGCCGCACGCCGCGCATCGCCATCCCGAGGAGGAGTTACTGGTCGTCAAGGAAGGAACACTTCAGGTCATGCAGAACGGTGTCACCAATCAGGCCGGTCCCGGCTCGATCATCTTCCAAGCGTCCAACGAACCGCATGGTCTCCGCAACACCGGGTCGACGCCCGTCACCTACTACGTCTTCAAGTTCGTGCCGTACGGCCTGTCAACGAATCGCTCCCAGTGATCGTTCTCGGCGGCCCGCGGTCAATCCGTCCAGCACTGGCGAATTGCGAATGACCAGGCCGTCCACGCCGTCGAATCGCGCCGCGGGAACGCCCTTGGCGGTCTGGGCCTTGTAATTGTCGATTTCCAGGCCGTCCACGTCGACGCACACCATTGACGGACGCAGGTCTTGCTCCTCGAAGCCCACGCGGAAGTCAGCGATTTCCAGGTTGCGGACATGCCGCGCGAATAGTCCGTATGCCGGCATCATGCCGAAACGTTCCGGCTCGGGATAATCCTTTTCCAATTCCGGGGGGAGACGTTTGCCGTCGTCCTTCGTGCCACCGCCCTTAAACTGCAAGCGGATGTTCTGCAATCGCACTCCTTCAATATCGTAGCCGGGCAATCCCATGATCTGCACACCGCTCTTGGAGTCAATGCCCGTTGCGATCACGTTCGAGATGAACACATTTCGCACCGTGCCGACCTTGGTGCCCTCGGGCCCCCGATTACGCCGGCCCAACCGGATAAAAATCGGATAGTCCGCCACGTCCATCATCGTGAGGTTGTCGATGGTGATATTCTCGAGGATCCCCCCATCGACCTCTTCCAAAGCCAGGCCACGGCACTGGCGGAACGTGCAGTTGGCCACGGTGATGTTGCGGTACCCACCGTTGGACTCGGTGCCGAACTTGATGCGGCCGGTCCGGCTGTGGCTCGGGATCATTCGGCCATCGAGGAGCGTGCCCTCCTCGAAGCCGGACACCTGGCAATTGACGATGGTCATGTTCTCCGTGATGCGCGCTTCCCCCAACCCATACGAACTCTTCGGACACAAGCCGTCATCGTCCGGGGAATTGATCCGGCAATTCGATACCGTCGTGTTCCGACAGCAATCGAGGTCAAGCCCGTCACGATTGGTGTCGATGGTCACGTTGTCGATGGTCATGTTGTCGCAACCGGTCACGATGATCGCAAAATGCCCACCGTGAAAAATTGTAATGTCACGGATTAACACGTTTTGGCACCTTCGCAAGGCGATTGCTTTGTCTCCCAAGCCGATCGGCCCTTTCCCAACCTCCTTGTCGATTCGAGTGAGACCGCCCCCGTTAATCAGGCCAAGCCCCGTGATCCAGACGTTGGTGAGCCCCTCACCCCAAATAAGGCTGTTATGGAAATACGTGTGCCCGCCGTCCTGATACGCTGTGCCCGCAAACGGCTCGGGTGGATCGTACGCCTTCATTTCCTGCGGCGCGCCCAGAATTGTCGCCCCCGCCTCGATGTGCAGGTGAATGTTGCTCTTCATCCGAATCGACCCGCACAAATACGCCCCCGGCGGCACATACACCGTTCCGCCACCGGCTTGCGCGCACGCCTCAATGGCGCGGTTCATGGCGGGACTATCCAGAGTCTTGCCGTCTCCCACCGCCCCGAAGGCACGGACGTTGTACCGTTGCTCGGCGCTGGCCGACGGTGCAATCACCGGCGTGGCCGAGATGGACCGGGCTGGACTTTTCGCTTCGGTCACCACGTCCGTTTGGGCCTGCGCCATTCGCGCAGAGAGCGCGCACAAGAGACAGATTGCCAGACGGTGGAAACCACGACAATGGGATTGCGCATTCATGGCGTCGCTGACATGGTAGGCTAAGATGCGCCCCGCCAACTCGCAAGGCGTTTCTTGCGTTGTGTCCTGCAAGACCTGCGCTGTATTCGTCCCGTTCGATTCTGCTATCTCGCGCCGGTCACGCCTTGCGTTCTGCACCGCAAATCCATACCCTTTATCACTCAGTGGTTATGGCAACAGCCAATAATCCAATTCGCTGTGACTGGTCGTTCGGTCATCAACTCATGATCGAGTATCACGATACCGAATGGGGCGTGCCGCTCCACAACGACCGCAAGCTTTTTGAATTCCTCGTGCTCGACGCCGCGCAGGCGGGATTAAGTTGGCGAACGGTCTTGTTGAAACGGGAGAATTACCGCAGGGCTTTCGATAATTTCGATGCGGAAAAAGTGGCACGATACACCGACAAGCGCCTCGCCAAATTGCTGCAAGACCCCGGTATTGTCCGCAATCGGCTCAAGATCCACTCGGCAGTGATCAACGCCCGCGCATTTCTCAACGTGCGGGATGAATTCGGCTCGTTCGACCGTTACATCTGGCAATTCGTCGGCGCCCATCCGCGCATCAACCACATCCAGTCGATGAAGCAAATTCCCGTCACGTCAAAGGAATCTGACGCGATGAGCAAGGATCTCAAGCGTCACGGGTTCAACTTCGTCGGCTCGACCATCTGCTACGCATTCATGCAGGCGGCGGGCATGGTCAACGACCATTTGGTTACCTGTTTTCGCCACCATGAAGTGCAGGAGCGCTGAGTCACTGCATGCCCATTTGCAGAGGAAAAACGATTTGACAACTGCCCTGCAGCATAGGTAAATAAAGGGTACGCAGTTTGTGGCGAAACCATCATTCATTGGGTATGGAGGGCATCGTACATGAAACGTTTCGGGATCTGTGCAGTGTTCGCGCTTTTGGGCTGCGCATTCGCAGTTCGTTCATTTGCTCACGACGCCGACGGCTGGGATAATCACGCCTGCCTGCGTTTGCACCAAGGCATCACCCTCACGGCGACGACCAACGCCCCCGCAGGAGCGACGGGAAAAGCGGAACTCCTCGGCGAGTGCCGCAGCGGAACCAACTCGGCAGTCCTTCTCGTCGAAACCAAGGGGTTGGACGATGGCACGTACACAGTGAGCGCCACCGACGAAACGGGCACCAACACGTTCGTGCTGGGGACGTTTGATGTCGGGATCGTCACGAATGGGCATTGCGGGTGTCGTCACCCGATTTTCCCTGTTCGGCCGATCGGGCCCTTCTGGACCAACGGCTTTGGCAGCGGTTGCACATTTACCAACGGATTCAATTTCGCCGCATGGACGAACTGCGTATGCCAGCCCGTGTGGACGAACGCACTGGATACAGGCATCTGCACGAATTTTGCGGGACTGTGGACCAACTGGTTTGCCACGTGCTCGTTGACCAACCGGCCCTCGCATCATAGAACCAACGAAGTCCAAATCACCGGCGGCAGCTTTCTCCTGCCCACGAGCCTGAGTCCTACCAATGTCGCCAGCGTCTCGATTGCTGACTCCAACAGCGTCGTCGATCTTGTTGGTGACTTCACGAGCATCACGAATACCGTGACGTGTGGGTATGACTTGACGTGCAGCATCACCCCCGGGACAAACTGTCCGTCCATCCAGGGATCGGCAACGATCAGTTTCACCGCCGAGCATGGCCGGGAACATGGCACCTTCCTGTTGACGGCTCAGGGTGCGCCAGCCGACCTGAAGTACGCAGTGTTTGTTAATGGCACCGCAGACGGAACGACACGTAGCGACAAGCACGGCAACGTGACGATCAAGAACCTTCATCAGAAGGACCTGACGACGGTGAAGACAGTCGTCGTGACGGACGCAAACCACAACGCGGTGTTTAGCGCCAGTTTTTAGGATTACGACCGTAATCAATTGCAGCGGGTGCGGCAAGGGCCCGTGCCGTGTAAAGGCCCCCGTAAAGAGAAGGCCGCGCTTTGCAGTTCTGTGGATCTGGGTCACGCAAGATGGTGCATCCCCGGCCGCGTGAGACCCCATCGATCACATACGGAGCAGCACGACGGCGGAGCCGTGCGTCAATCCCGAGCAGGATCCACTCGCTGCGTTACGGCAACAACACCCGTACGCGGTAGTACCGGGACTGGCTGCTGGTCGCGCCACCAAGATTGGTCAGGTTCGTGACCGTGCCGAGTCCTGTCCCTCCGCTACTGTCATAAGTTAACCCTACACCGAGGATATTGGTCTGACCAGTATCCTGCCAGCCGCCGTTGGTGTAGTTGCCGCTGGCGTCACCTGTTGTAAAATCCAATACGTTCGTCCGCGACTGGATCCCCGGCAGGTAGTTGGTGTCACCGCTGGCGCCAAGATACGTCACAATGACGTTGGTGCTCGACGTCGCAATACTGATGATGTGCAGGGAAGCCGCCGCATCCGTGGGGGTGAAGCCCGCCAGGAACTTGTTGGTGTTGCTCATGCCGGTGCCGTACAGGTCAAGACCGGCTGCGGCGTCCGTGTCGGTGGTGCTGCCGAAATAGTTGAGCTGCCACCAGGCGAACGGGTCGTACACATTGATCAGGTTCGCCACGGTGCTCGTGCTGGACCCACCCGGACCACTGACGATCTCCTGCACTGTGTAGGTGCCCGGATTCGAGTAAGTATTCGATGGGTTCTGGTTCGTTGACGTGCTGCCGTCACCAAACGCCCAAGCCCAACCCGTGATCAAACCGCACGACGTGTCGGTGAAAGCCACGGTCAGTGGGGCGGCGCCGTTGGTCGGCGTGGCGGTGAAACTGGCCACCGGCGGCTTATTCGTACCTGAATTGATGATACTGTCGATCCACGAGATGCGCACCGAGACGCGCGTGCTGTAAAACGCGCTGGCCACATGGTCCGTCTGCAGCGTGCAGGTTCCATCGCTGCACTCGTAAAGGCCATACACATCGAGAATCGCCGCGTCAAATTCGTCGGTGGTGGAACCATCCACGCTGAATGGTCCATCCACCGCGTAATGGATACCGGCCAGTTCCCACGTTGATCCGCTCTTGATGAACATGGCGCCGCTGGAATCGCCGACCGACAAATCGCATTCGTTGGTCATCCCAGCACTGGTGAAGTACGCCGCCACGTACTCGTGGCCATACTGGTCTTCAGCAAGAAAGCCCACTGTGTTTGTCCCCCAACGCTCGACACCGTCTTGAGTCCCCCAGAACCAGCCGTTGGTCACACCGCCCCAGATGAATGGGCTGCCGCGCTGCGTGCCTCGTCCGATAACAACGCATACCTTTCCCGATTCGGACGATGCTGTATAGAGAGGAGCGATTAGGTTCGCAGGAAACGACTCGGCCACCTGCCAGATACGCAGATCGGAGTCCGGATCATCGTAGTTCGCCACCGTGGTGTAGGTCACCCCGTTCAGGACAAATGGCTCACAGATCGAACCGCCGATGTGCTGGGCGGCGAGAAAAAACTTGGACGCGATCGGCGTGCCGAGAAAAGAGCCCCACTGGCCCTCGTACTGCCAGCCGCTGTTGGCCAGGGAGCCGGTCGGGGCGTTCGTGTTGTACGCGGGATTACCGGTCGCTTCAAATAGCACGGCCTTGGCACAAGGAACCATTGTGAGCGCGACCAGAAACACCAGCCATGTGTTCTGTTTTCCCCTGCTACCCTTCATACGCGGTTCCCACAATTTTATCGCAATGACCGATTAGAAACAAGCCCAATCCCAGTCAGATTTGACGCGCCGGTGAGCATCACGACAAAAATCTGGCCACGGCTGGCCGTCGGCCACACTTGTCACCCACCGCCAGTCTGTTACACTGCGGCTGATGGATCGAGGTGACATGGCATGAAAATACGCACGTTGGGGGTCATTCCCGCCCGGTTTGGGGCCCAACGGTTTCCCGGGAAACCGTTGGCCATGATCGCCGGCAAGTCGCTCGTGCAACGTGTCTACGAGCAGGCGGCCCAAGCCAGCCGCCTCGACAAGGTCATCGTTGCCACGGAAGACACCCGTATTCTCGAAGCCGTTGAGTCGTTTGGCGGTGACGCCATGCTCACCTCCCCGGAGTGCGCCACTGGCACCGACCGCGTGGCCGAGGTCGCCCGCACCTATGACTGCGAGCTGGTGCTGAACATCCAGGGTGATGAACCGCTGTTGCGGCCCGAGATGATCGACCAACTCGTCGACGGCATGCAGTCGGACCCGAAGTGCGTCATGGGCACGCTGGCTCGCAAACTCGAATCGGCTGCCAACCTCGATAACGCCAACGTCGTTAAAGTCGCGCTGGCCCAGAACGGTACGGCCCTCTATTTCTCCCGCAGCCGCGTGCCGTTTGTGCGCGATGCCAGGACCGGCGACGCGGCTGAGTGGTTGAAGCTCGCGAAATTTTACAAGCACCTGGGGATCTATGCGTTTCGGCGCGAGTTCCTGTTCAAGTTTGTGCAACTGCCCCAAAGCGAACTCGAAAAAACCGAGAGGCTCGAACAGTTGCGGGCTCTGGAAAACGGGTTTTCAATCAAGGTCTGGATCACCCCCCACGATTCGATTGGCGTGGACCGGCCTGAAGATGTCGAACTAGTGGAAGAGATCTTGAAGACCCGGCGATGAAACACATTTTCGTTACCGGTGGCGTGATCAGCTCGCTCGGCAAAGGGCTCTCGGCGGCTTCGCTGGGCACGCTGCTCGAAAATCGCGGGCTGAAGGTCACCCTCGCCAAGTTCGACCCGTACCTGAACGTCGATCCCGGGACCATGAATCCGTTCCAGCACGGTGAAGTGTACGTGACCGACGACGGCACGGAAACCGATCTCGATCTCGGGCACTACGAACGGTTCACCCACGCCAAACTCTCGCGTCTCAACAATCTCACCAGCGGCCAGGTGTACGCCCGCATTATCGAGAAGGAGCGACGCGGCGACTACCTCGGCAAGACCGTCCAGGTGATTCCGCACGTGACCAACGAGATCAAAGAGCGCATCCGCGAGGTCGGCAAGAAGAGCGGGGCGGATGTCATCATCATCGAGATCGGCGGCACCATCGGCGACATCGAAGGACTGCCGTTCCTGGAAGCGATCCGACAGTTTGCCCTCGAAGCCGGACCGCAGAATTCTTTGTTCATTCACGTCACCTTGGTGCCGTTCATCCGCGTGGCCGGCGAGGTCAAGACGAAGCCGACCCAGCAAAGCGTCGCGAAGCTCCGCGAAATCGGCATTGTGCCGCAGATTCTGATCTGTCGCAGCGAACGTGTTCTCGGCAAGGAAGTCCGCCAGAAAATCTCCATGTTCTGCAATGTTCCCGTCGAATGCGTGATTGAAGAACTGGACGTCGCCCACTCCATTTATGAAGTGCCGCGCGATCTGCGAGCCGAAAACGTCGACGAACTCGTTTGCCGCTACCTTGGGCTCGATGCGCCGGCCAAGCCGCTGACCGATTGGGAGCGGATGTTACAGCGGATGATCAATCCGTCGCGCACCGTGAAGATCGCTGTCGTCGGCAAATATATTCAGCTTATCGACGCCTACAAGAGCATGTACGAGGCGCTCAAGCACGCCGGGGCTGCCCACGACTGCGCCGTTGAGGTTCTTCGGGTCGACGCGGAACACCTCGAGAAGGACGGGGCGGAACAGCACCTGAAGGGCGTCGCCGGGATTCTCGTGCCCGGCGGTTTTGGCAATCGCGGCATCGAGGGCAAGATTTTGGCAGCACAGTACGCGCGCGAAAACAAGATTCCCTACCTCGGCCTGTGTCTCGGCATGCAGATCGCCATCGTCGAATTCGCCCGCAACGAGTGCGGATTGAAGAACGCCAATTCCACCGAATTCGATGCGAAGACGCCCCACCCTGTTATTTGCCTGCTTGAGGAGCAGAAAGGGATCCAAACCAAAGGAGGCACGATGCGGCTCGGCGCGCAACTGTGCAAACTCGTTGACGGCACAAAGTCGCGTGACCTGTACGGGGCTGACGAAATCTCCGAGCGGCACCGGCACCGCTACGAATTCAACAACGCATACCGCGACCAACTGGTGAAGGCGGGGCTGATCGTCGCCGGGCGTTATGCCAAGCTGGACCTTGTCGAGCTCATCGAACTGCGCGACCATCCCTGGTTCGTCGCCTGCCAGTTTCATCCCGAGTTCCTCTCCAAACCCAACAAACCCCATCCACTGTTCCGCGGCTTCATCGAAGCGGCGCTGAAACACAAGGTGTCATGAAAACCGTTCACGCTGGCAAACTCACTCTGGGCGGCAAACGCAAGCCATTCTTTATCATCGCTGGACCATGCGTCATCGAGAACGAGAAGATGACGTTGCAAACCGCGGAGACTTTGGGCGAGATCTGCAACGACCTCGGGCTGCCGCTTGTCTTCAAAGCCAGCTACGACAAAGCCAATCGAACCGCGCGCGATAGCTTTCGTGGGCCCGGTCTGAAGCGCGGGCTTGCGGTTCTTTCCAAGGTGAAACGCGAGTTTGGACTACCGATTCTTACGGACGTTCACGAAATCGCGCATTGTCGGCCGGCAGCGGAGATCGTCGACGTATTGCAGATCCCAGCGTTCCTCTGCCGCCAAACGGATTTGATCCAGGCCGCGGCCCGTACTGGGCGCTGTATTAATGTGAAAAAGGGCCAGTTTCTCGCGCCGCGGGACATGCGGAACGTCATCGATAAAATCACTGCCGTGGGCGGACGCAACATCCTGCTTACCGAGCGCGGCTCGTCGTTTGGATACAATAACCTTGTCGCCGATATGCGATCGCTGGCGATCCTGCGCCAGTTTGGGTGGCCCGTCGTGTTCGACGCCACCCACAGCGTCCAAATGCCCGGAGGCGGACAAAGTGGCAAGGTCACCGGTGGAGATCGTCGCATGGCGCTCGTTCTGGCGCGGGCCGCTGTCGCGGCGGGCTGCGATGGTGTTTTCTTTGAAGCGCACCCGAATCCCCGTCGCGCGCTCAGCGATGCCGCCAACCAGTTGCCGTTGCGCGAAGTCAGGACGTTGCTGCAAACGTTGCGCGACATTCACGGCGTCGTAAACCAGGCTGGCCCTTCCCTGCCCGCTTGAAAGCCGAGTGGATATGGGTTACTAAGCCAGTATGAAGAAGGCATTGGGCTGGATCGCGGCTGCTCTGGTCGTTCTGGTATTCACTCTGTTCCTCGCGAGAAATGTTATCGCGCGCAAGTCCGTCGAATATGGGGCCAAAAAAATCACCGGCTTTCCGCTGACCATTGGCTCGGTCGATTTGAAGCTATTTTCCAGCAAACTAGACGTGCATGACCTCAAACTGATGAACCCGCCGGAGTTTCAGGAGAAAATGTTCGTCGACATGCCGGAGCTTTACGTTGATTACCGACTCCCCTCGATGTTCAGTCGCGTGCCGCACGTGAATGACATGCTGATCAACATCAAGCAACTCGTCATTGTCAAAAACAAGACGGACTCAAATGTCCAGAAACTCAAAGGCGTTCTTTTGCCGCCTGGCAGCACCAGTTCCACCAAGTACGCCGTGGACAAACTGCGGATTCACGTCGGCACGGTCACCATCAAGGATTACAGCCGCGCCAAGCCGTCCGATCGCGACATCACGCTCAACCTCGATCGCACCTACAACAACATCACGGATTCAACCGACATCTCGCGACTCGTGCTCCTCACCGTAATGGGCAATGTCCATCTGCCGGATATCGGCATCAATGCGAATGACTTGAAGAAAAACCTCGGCGAAGCGACCACCCAGGCCGGTCAGGCTCTTCAGGGCGCAGGCGAAGCCATCGGCGGCTTCATTCAGGACCTCGAAAAGTCCGGCTCACAAGGGAAGAATAAGTGATAACCCCGGTAGGTCGCGCCATCGCAGTTGTGCCTTGAGATACGGCCCGAAAAGTCAGGCCCCATTCGCGCCTAACGCCCCATCCAGCCACCGTCGACGGTCAAGACCGTCCCGTTCACGTAATCCGACGCCTGCGATGCCAGATAGACCACGGCACCCTTCAAATCATCCGGACGCGCCCAGCGGCCAGCAGGGATCCGATCCAGAATCGCCTTCGACCGCGCCGCATCCACGCGCAACGCCCCTGTGAGGTCGGTCTCGACGTAGCCGGGCGCAATCGCATTGACGTTCACGCCCTTGCCTGCCCATTCATTGGACAGCGCCATCGTCAGTTGGGCAATCCCGCCCTTGCTCGCCGCGTACCCCGGCACGGTGATGCCGCCTTGAAACGACAAGAGTGACGCGATGAAAATGATCTTGCCGCGCCCCCGCGAGAGCATCTGCCTGCCGATTTCGCGGGTGAGGATGAATTGCGCAGCCAGATTCACTTCAATCACGTCATCCCAGTCCGCGTCAGAGTACTGCGCCGCCGGTGCCCGCCGGATCGTGCCGGCGTTGTTGACCAGAATGTCAACCGGCTTCCCGCTCGCTGTGACCTTGCGGACAAACTCATAGAGTGACTGCCGATTGCCGAGATCGAATTTGTAACCAGTGAATTTGCGCTTGAGCGCCGCGATGCGATCGGCAATCTCTTCCCCGCTTTCCCGAAGTGATGAGCTTACTCCGATGATGTCCGCGCCTGCCTCGGCCAGCGCTTCCGCCAACGCCATTCCGATTCCGCGCCGACATCCGGTCACGAGCGCCGTCCGTCCATCGAGTCGGAATTGGTCCAGAATCATTTTAGGTCCTCCACTGCACAAAGCGTCGTGCCTGTTACCGGTTTCCCGTCCCATAGCGTGTTCCGACGGGATGTCGTCGTAAGAACGATCCGTCCCTCCGCCACATGGTGGTGCATTCTGTCTGGAGGGGAAAACCCGAGTCAACACGAATATCAGAGCCAGTGCCGAACGCGCTTGGTTCTGCACGGGCGGGGAGAATTACAGCGGGCGGCCCGTCGCGGCTGGCGTTGAAGGACACGTTGGCCAGGGCTACGGCCGCTTGGCATTGCGGATGATAGCCCCAGGGATGATCCATCGCAGTAAAACAGGCTGCACGAATCTGCTCCATAATTTGGCTTCCCAAACAGTCGGCGGATTGCTCTGATTGTCTTGAAAAGGCAATTGGCGGCGCCGGGAATTTGCATGAAATCCGCTCCAGCGTTTCTCTTGGTCGTTGTTTTGTCCGGAAGGGCCGTGCTTGCCACCGATAAACTGGACGTCGAATATGGCGTCACCGGGGGTGAAGGACTGCGGTTGGACGCGCATTGTCCCGACGGGCCTGGGCCCTATCCCATGGTCGTGATCGTGCACGGCGGCGGCTGGAGCAGCGGTGACAAACAAAAAGACATCTCGGTGCTCTTCGGGCCATTGAGCAAATCTAATTTCGCCTGGTTCTCGATCAACTACCGCCTTGCGCCAACGAACCGTTGGCCGGCCTGTCTCGAGGATACCGAAGCCGCCATTCGCTGGGTGAAAGCCCACGCGAAGGATTACAAGGGCAACCCGCAGCGCATGGCGGTCCTGGGGTATTCGGCCGGCGGACAACTTGCCTGTCTGGCCGCTGTGCTTGCCAGGCATGATGCGCAAGTGCAGGCCGTCGTCGGCGTGGCGGCCCCGACCGACATGGTGGCGGACACCGAACGCCGCGGCGGCCTCAGCAAATCCCTGCAAATGCTGCTCGGCCGCGAAACGGTGGACGATCAGACGCGCGCCCTGCTCCGCGAGATGTCGCCGATCAATTACATCAAGCGCGGGCTGCCGCCGTTCCTATTGATACAGGGCGATGCGGACAAAACGGTGCATTACGAACAGTCTCTCAATTTTCAGGCAAAGCTCAGAGAAAACGGGGTGCCGTGCGAGCTGGTCACCGTCAAAGGCGCGCCCCATCGGATTACAGAGTGGGACAAATTCGACCCGAGCTACAAGGAAAAGCTGGTGGCGTGGTTGGAAGAAAAGTTGGCTGCGAAAAAATGATTTGGAGCTGTGAACCATAGACGTGATAGGCATTTGCCTGCCACGGAGTGAATCGGACTGAAAGGAGTCAGGAGAAACAATGAAGACCATGGACAATTCGACGAACCAAAGGCACCCGCGCGCGCTGCTTGTGACCGCATTGCTGTTGGCGTTGTGGCTGTGGCCGCCCGCAATCACGAGTGGGGCGGCCGACGCCGCTGCGCCAGTGGGCGGCATTCCCGACAAAGTGTTCAATGTCCGAGAGTTTGGCGCGAAGGGGGATGGACGGACGCTGGATACTGCGTCGATCCAGAAGGCGCTCGACGAATGTGCGAACGCCGGCGGAGGCACGGTGCGTTTCCTCGCAGGCACCTATCTGACCAAACCGATCGTGTTGCGCACCAGAACGACAGTTCAACTCGATGACGGCGCCACGATCAAAGCGACTGATGATGCCGCGGATTTCGCCGTTGCGGGAAAGCCGAACTCGTTTGTACCGTTCATCGGCGGGAAGAACCTCCAAGACGTGACCATCACGGGCCGGGGAACGATTGATGGTTCCGGCGCAAAGTGGTGGGGGCCGGCCGAGGAAGCGCGCCGAAAAATGCCGGGGTACACGTTGCCGCGCCCCAATTTGATCGTCCTAGCCGGTTGCAAGAACCTGCGTGTGGAGAACATCACCCTCAAAGACTCTCCCAAATTTCACCTGGTTCCCACTGATTGTGACGGCGTGATCATTTCGAACGTGACGATCACCGCACCCGAACATGCAGCCAACACCGACGCCATCGATCCCAGCATTTGCCGCAACGTGTTGATCACGAAATGCCGGATTGATGTGGGAGATGACAACGTGGCGATCAAATCGGGGCGCAAGGTTGAAGGACGCGAGTTTGCCAGCGAAAACACCACCGTGACGGACTGTACGTTCCTGCACGGTCACGGGATGTCCATCGGCAGCGAAACGGCCGGTGGCGTGCGCAATGTGATGGTGCGGAATTGCACATTTGAAGGAACGGAAAACGGCATCCGCATCAAGTCGCAGCGGGGTCGGGGTGGCGTCGTCGAGAACGTCAGTTTCAGTGACATCACCATGAAAGACGTTGACCCTGCGATTACGCTGACGTGTTACTATATGTACAACTCTGCCGGGGATCGCGTGCAAAAGTCTGCTCCCGAACAAGACGCGGCACAACCGGCTGATGACAAGACCCCTGTTTTCCGCAATATCCAAATCAAGAACCTGCGGGCAACAACCAAGCGTGGGGCGGGCCTTATCCTAGGTTTGCCGGAAAGCCTGATAACCAATGTGGTGCTCGAAAACGTGGACATCAGCGCGGCAACGAAAGGCCTGACGGTCAAAAACGCCAAGGGGATCCAGTTCAAAAACGTGCACGTGACGTGCAAGGAAGGTCCTTCCACGGTCGTGGAGAATGCGCAAGTGGAAGGGTTGGAAGCCGCGAAGACCTCGGAAGGCAAGTGACCTCTTGCAGGAGAGCCGCTCCGCATTGACGCGAGGCCGGACTGGCCTTTTTTGAGAGACTTGGAACCCTGTCCGCGGCTGGACGGGGTCGATTAGTTTTGCGCAGCACGTGAGCGTCTTCTGTCAGTGAATGTTATTGCTACATTTCGAGTATCGACCCCGGCGAAGAATCTGCTTATATTAGGGTGTGAGCGCCAGGGTTTTCCCGGCAAGTGACGGGAATAGCCATGGGCTGGTCACTTACGATGGGTATTTATGCTCGCGCGGGAAACGTCTCGTCTGCGTACAAAGGGGTTTTTGTCTATGAAGCGCGTTCTTCGCCACTTCTTCGTCATGGTCGCAATGCTCGGTTTTGCTCCCGGCAGTCGTGCTGTCGTCATTCTGGACGACACTTGGGCCGACGGAAACCGCAACAACACAAGTCTGCCCACAAACGCCGCGTGGTATGCCTCCAACGGTTCGGCACTGACCGCCACGACCGGTTCCATGACACTGACGCTCGGTAGCAGTGCTATCTTGGCAGTCTCGTATTTCACGACCAATGCCGCCAACCCCGTCCAATTGACAATCGGGGACACTCTTCTGACGACGATTACGTTTAGCTTCAGCGGTGTGGCTGCTGAGAATACGTCCGAAGGGTTTCGATTGGGCATCTATGAATTTGGCAGCAACCGTGTGAGCGCTGACTTCAGCAGCAACAGTTCACAGGGTGCTGGTGTTCAGGGATACGCGCTACTCCAGAACATGGGGACGGCATTCAACAACAACACCCCGATGGACATACGGGCGCGCACAAATGTGTCGGACACTTCGCTGTTGGGAACGTCGGGTGACTACACGTCTTTGGGGACCGGTCCCGGCAATACGAACAACTTTGGCGGGTTCGCCGCCGGCACGACCTACACGCTGCAGTATGCCTTCCAACGAACGGCGAGCAACGTGATGGCAATCACCGTTTCCTGGCTGGATGCGACCAACGGTGCAACGCTGCTGACTTCGGTGACCGACAACAACGCCACGAATTTCAATTTTGACGGAATTGGCTTCCGTCCGTCGGAGGCGACCCAAGCGGCATCCAGCACCGTTTTCCATGAAGTCAAAGTGGAATACATCCCCGGGGCCACGGCTCCGTCGATTACGGAAGATGTGCAGGACCAACAGGTCTTCGTGACCCAGACGGCCTCGTTCAGCGTGTTGGCCAGTGGGACGTTGCCATTGAACTACCAGTGGTACTACAACACCAATTCGCTTCTGACCAATGCGACCAGTTCGTCGTTGACGATCACAAACGCGCAGTTGACGGATGCCGGCGGCTATTCTGTCATCGTGTCCAACGCCTACGGCGTGGTCACCAGCGCGGTGGCCCAGTTGTCGGTGACGACTCCCGATCCCCCGACGATCATCACTCAGCCGCAAGACACGACTGTTTTGCCCGGAGACACGGCGACCTTTACTGTGGAAGCTGGCGGTTCCGAACCCCTGAGTTACCAGTGGTACTACAACACGAACACACTCGTGGACGGAGCCACGGACAGCACGTTGACACTAACCAATGTTCAACCTGGCGAAGCGGGCGTGTACTCCGTTGTCGTCAGCAATCTCGCCGGTACCATTACCAGCTCCAACGCGATGCTCAACGTCAATACAAGCCCTGTGGCGCCGGTATTTGCCACACAGCCCGCGTCTCAGGTGGTATTGGCGGGTAGCACCGCCACGCTAACGGCGTCGGCCGACGGGACGGCGCCCATCAGCTACCAGTGGTATGATAATAACGCGCCGATTTCAGGCGCAACTTCATCCATACTGACCCTGGCAAACATCCAGACCTCCGCCGATGGCAGTTACTATGTCACGGCTTCCAATAGCGTGGGAGTTGCCACCAGCGACGCAGCGCAGCTCACGGTTACCCCGACGATCCCCGTGCCTCTTTCCGCGTACAATTTGGTCGGCTTCGCCCAGGGGACGACCGGCGGGGGCGTGCTGGCGGACACGGATCCCAACTACGCCAAGATTTATACTGCGACCGACCTCGCGAACGCGCTCAACAGCAAGACCGTCAAGGTCATTGAGATCATGAACGACCTCAATCTTGGATATAACGAAATCGAAGCCTCTGCGAAGACCAACAGCGAACCGTTCCGCCCTGGTGAAACACCACTGCTTCATCCCGTGTTGCTTGTGACCGGCGAAAGTGACGTTGATATCCAAAAGAAAAATGGCCTGACGATTTTCTCCGCAAGCGGTTCGGCCATCCATCACTGCAAGCTTAATATTAAGAGTTGCAACAACATCATCGTGCGTAATCTCAAATTCGACCAACTGTGGGAATGGGATGAGGCGACCAAGGGACAATACGACAGAAACGATTGGGACTTCATCACCCTCGGTGACGGCGGCGCGGTGAGCAACGTCTGGGTGGATCACTGCACATTCACCAAGGCCTACGACGGCATTATGGACACCAAGGCCGGCTGCTCGGCTATCACAGTGTCCTGGTGCAACTACGTCGGCGACGACGGCGCGACCAATCCCAACAGTTGGGTTTGGCAGCAGATCAATTCCTTGGAATCGAATGCGTCCAGCCACGCGATGTACAATTTCCTGCGCACGAATGGTTACAGCACCACCAACATCGTCACCATCATGCAGGCGCATGACAAGACACATTTGGCAGGCCAAAACGATCTCGATTCGAACAATGCAACCATCTCGATGACCTTCCACCACCTGCACCTGGGCGTGTGGGACCGCTGCGTGCCGCGCCTGCGCGCCGGCAACGTGCACGATTACAATCTCTACGTGGACGACACGGCAGTATTGGCGGCCCGGCGTCTGCGCGATTCGATCGCAGCCACGATGAGCACGGCGAATCAGAACACGCTGAACAACACCTACAGTTTCGAGCCGCCCGTCAACGGCACGATCTCCACGGAAGATGGCGCCATTCGGGTGGATAAGTCGGTCTACATCGATTGCCTCTGGCCATTGCGCAACAATCAGACCGATCCGTCGGATCCGGAATACACCGGCAAGATCATGGCGATTGATTCGATTTATCACTTTGACAACACCGACGGCACGACCATCGATTACCGCGGTGACAGCACAAATTCCCCCGGCAGCACCTACTTCGGCCCCGCTCAGGCGCCGATCATTGCGTTCTCATGGAACTTGTCCGGCAATCAACTGCCGTACACGTATTACCCGGACGATCCAGCCCAACTTCAGGCTATCGTCACCGATCCCAATTATGGAGCTGGTGCCGGCGTGTTGACCTGGAACAAGACAAATTGGTTGGTGACGTCTTATGCCCCGACGGCCCCGGTTATCGTCGCCAGCCCCCAAAGCCAGACCGTTTCGGCTGGCCAAAGCGCAACATTTACCGTGGTGGCCGGCGGCAGTGCGCCCCTGTTCTACCAATGGTACTTCAACACGAACACGCTGATTGCCAGTGCCACCAATACGACCCTGACCATCACCAATGTCCAGTCTGGCAACGTAGGCACCTATTCCGTCGTGGTCAGCAACAGCGTGAGCACGGCGGCCAGTGATTCGGCGACGTTGGCGCTCCCGGTGACGGTGGCGGCACCCGTGGCCAGCTTCACGGCCAGTCCGACCAATGGCATGGCGCCTCTGGCGGTGAATTTCACCGATATCCCGTCCAATTCACCCACGGCATGGTACTGGACGTTTGGTGACGGCGGGACGTCGTCGTCGGAGAACCCGTCGCACCAGTACCTGAATCCGGGGATGTACACGGCCCAGTTGATTGCCTCCAATGCGGGCGGAGCCAGCAGTTCGGTCACGCAGACGATCGGCGTCTACGCCCCGTTCGCATGGTGGCAGATGCAGTATTTCAACTGCACCAACAACGGGTCACTCTGCACGCAGGCTGCTGCAAACGCCGACCCCTACGGCAAGGGCATTAGCAATACCAACCAGTTCTTGGCCGGACTGAATCCGACGAACCCGGCGTCGGTATTCGCTATTGTCGCGGTCAGCCAGTCGGGTGGAACCAACACGATCACATGGAAGACGTCCGGTGGCGACGTCAATGCCGCGTCGTTCGGTGGTCCGACCGCGATCACGAACATTGTGCAGGGTTCCGTCGGCGCAGTTGGCGGATACAGCAACAACTTCAGCGATATCAGCGGTCCATTGATCATTGTACCGGCGGGTGACGCGGTGACAAACTACTCGGATGCCAGCGGCACGAATGTCTACTACCGAATTCGTCTCGGGCCGTAGATAGGATGCGGATTGGACTCAACACGAATTGGATTCCCGGTACTAACAAACGCCAGTAATCAAAGACAAGATACGCGAGCGGGCCGCCGCCCATGTCCCATCGCTTGGGCGAGTTGGCCCCTCATGCGGGCCGTGCTGATCTCGATCGCGCTGGGCGTTTCGGCGCAGGCCGCTGATTACTACGTCGCCACCAACGGCAACGACACGACCGGCACCGGTAGCATCGGTTCTCCCTACGCCACTCTCGCGAAGGCGGTGAGTGTTATGAGCGCGGGCGATGCCACGCACATGCGCGGCGGCAGGTACTCTACGTCATCGCAGATCAATATGACCGCGATCGGCAGCTCGGGCAGTCGGTACACCGTCACCAACTATCCGGGCGAAGTTCCGATCCTGGATTACACCGCCGAAGCTCGTGGCAGCTCGGACGGCATCCGTATTACCGGCGCCTATTGGCAGCTTTACGGACTCGTGATTACCAATGCCGCTCACAATGGTCTCAATATCCGAGGAGCCAGCTCTGTCGGAGCAGGAAGTTTCAACTGGATCGAACGCTGCTGCTTTGTCGGTTGCAGCAATAGCGGTTTCATGGTCGGGTGCTCGTCCAGCGTGACCTACCTTCCCGGCAGCAACACCATCCTGAACTGCGACGCCGTTCGCAACTTTGATGGTCCCGTGGGCGGAAACGCGGATGGGTTTTCCGCGAAATGGTACATCGGCCCCGGCAACCAGTTCATGGGCTGCCGCTCGTGGCAGAACTCCGACGACGGCTGGGATCTGTGGATGGGCCAGAACCCGGTGGTCATCTCCAACTGCTGGGCGTTTCAGAACGGCAGCAATGTGTGGAACTCCAGTTCTTTCGCGGGCAACGGGGACGGATTCAAGCTGGGCGGCAACTATGTCGCGGCTAATCATCACCTCATGTACGCCCTGTCCTACCAGAATGTCGGCACCACTGGAAATGGTGTCGACCAAAACGACAACACCGGGAACCTGACCGTTGACCAGGTCACGTCTTGGGGGAACATCAATGCCAATTTCAATTTGGACCATGATAACGAAGGCGGAAATGAGTCTCACCTCATACGCAACTGTGTCTCCCTGTTGGGTGGCACCAGCGATGCCTTCACGAGCAATACGACCCAGCAAAGCAACAGTTGGCAGGTGATCTCGGGTAGCGTGACCTCCAACGATTTCGTGAGTATGGATGCTTCGCAGCTCACCGCAGCCCGGCAGGCCGACGGCAGTTTGCCGGTGATCACCTTGGTTCATCCGGTGGCGGGTGGCCGGTTGGTGGACAAGGGCATTATTATTCCTGGCTATTTTTACTGCGGTTCCGCCCCCGACCTTGGTGCGTTCGAAACATGCAGTAGTAACTTGCCGCCCTCGATCACACAGCAGCCGCAATCCACAACTAATTGCGCTGGTGCCACTGCCACGTTCAGTGTCACTGCCTCCGGGACCGCTCCGCTCTACTACCAATGGCAGACCAACAGTGTCAATCTGGTCAACGGGGGCGATTACAGCGGCGTGACCTCGAATGTGTTGACGGTGTCTCCCGTGTCGAGCGCCGACGCAGGGAGCTACCAGTGCATCGTCACCAACGCGAGCGGCAGTCTCACCTCATCGGTCGCTACGCTGACGGTGACTGCGAAGTCCTCTGATCCGACCTCGGCCACGGCCTCGGCGACGACCATCTGCAACGGGCAATCGACGGCGCTGACGTTGAACGGCGGTGGCGGCGGGACCAGCGAGACGATTCACTGGTATGGCGGCTCGTGCGGAGGCACATCGGTGGGCACGGGCAACGGTCTGAGTGTCAGCCCGACGGCGAGCACGACCTACTACGGGCGTTATGAGGATGGGGCGCCGTGCAGTTACACCTCGGCATGCGCCTCGGTCACCATCACGGTGAACGCGAAATCTTCTGATCCGACCTCGGCCACGGCCTCGGCGACGACCATCTGCAACGGGCAATC